>Ga0137379_10001136_pt1 | contig 24072 bp, 18 predicted proteins | sample SagtaG_18_FD_104812 | JGI IMG/M metagenome (GOLD analysis project Ga0137379, IMG submission 104812) | Vadose zone soil microbial communities from Sagehorn Ranch, Mendocino, California, USA - Sage2_L_80_16 metaG | ecosystem: Environmental > Terrestrial > Soil > Vadose zone | place: USA...
ATAGCCGACCATGCTAGACCACGGTTGCTCCTGGTGTCCGAATCTGTGCTGCAGAATCTCTGACCCAAATCGATGCTAGCATCACAGCCGTGCTTCTGTAGCTGATTGGTCCTGCCGCTCCGCACCGCGACATCGCGAAGGATCTCGCAAAGTCAACGTGTTCAGGAAACATGCGGCTCGAACGAGCAGCCAAACACCGATCGCGAGGATGCCATTCTCAAAGCAGAAACAACTTTCGAGCCCAAACGGCAGGAACTGCTCGTTCCGAGCGGCGGCCGTGGCGCGCGTCTCGACCGCTGGCTTGCCGATCAGTGTCCGCAACTCTCCCGTGCGCGTTTGCAGGAACTAATCGAAGCTGGCCTGGTCTTGGTGAATGGCTCCGCCGCAAAGCCTTCGCAAAAACTCCGCGGAGGTGAGCATGTGCTCGTCGAAGCGCGTCCACGCCCGCCACTTCGTGCCCAACCCGAATCAATCCCTCTGGAAATCACCTACGAAGACGACGACGTTCTCATGGTCAACAAACCGGCAGGAATGAGCGTCCACGCTGGAGCAGGGAATTCCCGCGGAACCCTCGTCAATGCCTTGCTCGGACGCGGTCAGACTCTCTCCCGCGGTGGAACGCAAGACGATAATCGGCTCCGTCCGGGAATCGTGCACCGGCTGGACAAGGGAACGTCCGGCCTCATTGTCATCGCCAAAAACGACTTCGCCCACGCGAAGCTCGCCGAATCTTTTCGCACTCGAGCTGTCAAAAAAATCTACATTGCGCTTGTCGAGGACAGACTCGAAAAGATGCAAGGTAAAATCGAGTTGTCGATTGGCCGCGATCCCATTCATCGCACTCGTATGAAAGCATTCGCGAAACAGCCGCTTTCAGTCCGCCCAACACCTGTCGGACGCATGCGCGAAGCTCTGACCGCATGGCGCAAACTCGTCGAATATTCCGCCGCCACGCTAATCGAGGTCCAACTCCACACGGGGAGAACGCATCAAATCCGAGTGCACTTCTCCGCAACAAAGCATCCGCTCGTGGGAGACACTTTATATGGAGCTGCGCGACAACTGCGTGTCGGCAAGTCCGAGCTTCCCGCGCTCGGCCGGCAGTTTCTGCACGCAGCAAAACTTGGATTTCCGCATCCCCGAACCGGCCAATGGATCGAAGCCCGAGCGCCGCTGCCTCAGGATCTGCGGCAATTCCTCGAGAATTTGGCCGCGGCGGAAGGCGCCGATCTTAGTGCGGTCCAGGAATACTTCTAAATTTGCAATGCCTGCGATCCCCTTTAAATTGACGCTGCGGTCGCAAGCTCCCTATACTTTCTCATCATGAAAGGTCCACTCGTCGCCCTGATCGCCAGCTTCGCGCTGCTCGCATTTCCTTTCGCCGGCTACGCGCAGCAACCGTCTCAGGAACCGAAGCCTCCCGCACAGCAACAGGCGCCCACAACGCCGCCCTCCGATGCTCAACAGCCCCCCACTTTCGTCAGGGAAGTCAATCTCGTCGACGTCTTGCTCACCGTTCTCGACCGCCGCAACAAACTGGTTTCTGATCTCGAGAAAGGCGACTTCAAAATTGTCGACGACAACTCTCCTCAGGAGATTCGCTTTTTCAGCAAACAATCCGACCTGCCTCTTCGTATCGGAATGCTCATGGACACGTCCAACAGCATCCGCGACCGCATCAAGTTCGAACAGGAAGCCGCCGTCGATTTTCTCTACAGCGTGCTGCGCCGCGGAAAAGATCAGGCTTTTGCAATGACCTTCGACGACGAGCCGCAGATCATCCAGGCATTTACGGGAGATGGCGGCCTTCTTCGTGATGAAATCAACAAAACTCGCGCCGGGGGTGGCACTGCTGTATACGACGCGATCTACGAAGCTTGCTCAAAGCAGCTCAGCAATCCTCCGCGTCCTCCGGGCGATCAGCCAGATGTAGTTCGGCGCGTAATGGTTCTCATTAGCGATGGCGACGACAATCTTTCCAATCACACCCGCGGCGAAGCCATCGAAATGGCCCAGCGAACCAACGTCGTGATTTACACGATTAGCACCAGCACTCAGTGGATCCAGCTTTCGCAAACGGATCCTACTAAGGCCGCCAACCGCAAGATGCACCTCACCGAAGGCGACGAAATTCTGAAAAATCTCGCGGAGGAAACTGGAGGCCGCGCTTTTTTTCCGTATCATGTCGACGATCTCAACCAATCCTTCCAGGACATCGGCGACGAATTAAGAAATCAGTACACCATTACCTACAGTCCTTCGAATTTCGTAGCCAACGGCAAATATCACAGAATCAAGATCGAAATTCCCAATCACAATGGATATCAGGTTCGCGCCCGCCGCGGCTATTTTGCAAAATCGCGAACCTCTGCCGGCAAACCGGCACAGAGCCCCACTCCTCCCCTTGCCGGCCAATCGCCTCCTGCCAAGCCCTAAGCGCCTTTGAGGGAACCTCTATCGCCTTGTAGGCACGCGGCACTGCTGCGCCTTTTTTTTCCTAAAACATCCGAGTACCTAGAGGGTCATCCACGGTCATCCACAGACCACTGGCGAGGACTACTTCGAGGTGTCGTGAAACAAAAACGCGTCGGATTCGACATTCCCGCGCTCAAGCGCAATCTGCTTTCCATCTTTCGAGTACGCGTATCGCAAAATCAAATCCTTAGGAAAAAATGTAAGCTGCTTGCGATTCTTTCCGTCCAGCGATTGCGTCCAGAGATTGTCAACTCCCTTTTCGCGCACCACATATACGATCGATTTTCCGTCCGGCGAAAACACTGGCGTGGAAGTCATCCGTGAATCGGCGTCGACATACACCGTTTTTGTGCCATCCGTTGGATCAAGCCGGATCATCAGCTTGTGATCCTCTTCCCTGACTTCTACTGACGAGAGGAACTTGCCGTCAGGAGAGAGCTCGAACTCTCCGATTGGCGACTTCACGACGGTTTCAGGCGTCCCTCCGGCCGTGGCAACTCGCTTCACATAACGATTATCCGCTTGGTCTGTATAGTAGACCCACTTGCCGTCCGGAGTACACACAGGCTCCCTGTCGTTCTGGCCTGTGGTCAGTTGACTAACGTTGGTGCCGTTGGCTTCCATTCGCCACAAATTTACTGTCGGCGCACCGGAACGATTCACGCGTCGAAACACGATGTATCGTCCATCTCCACACGCGCTCGCCTGATCGGAGATATGCGTCTGATCATTCAGCAGCATGGTCTCTTGGCCCGCCGTACTCACGGCCTTCAACTCTCCTGCCTGTGGCACGATCAACCGCCCATCCGCCATCCATCCCCAACGCCATAGGTTGATGTGAGACGACAGGGGCACGGACTTCAATTCCGACGGTGATGACGCCGCAGCAACGTCCAGTTCGAACGTGAGCTTGGTCTGATTCGCAACCATCGTCTTTCCATCCGCCGCGAGACTCGGGTGCCCGTAGTCGTTCGTGTCGTGCGTCAGCAAACGGTATTCGCCGCCTGGGTAGCTGAGAAATCCCAACTGCGCTTGCAGTGGCCCTGAGCTCAAGGATGTCGAAGGTACAATTAGGCCGCGTCCGTCCGGCATCCAGACAGGCTGGTAAAAAATCCGTTCTCGGGTGACGGCAAAGTTAGCTTCTTTTCCCGTCGCGGTGTCCACCAAATCGAAGCCGCCGATGCTGTCTTTTGTCGGCTGTACGATCGGAATCAAAATTGTCTTGCCGTCCGGCGACCACGCTGCCGTGTAGCTGTCGCTTAGGATCGTCCTGTCTTTGAAGATTTGCCGCTCATCGCTTCCATCGCTCTTCATCACGATGAGGTCCCAATATGGCGAATCGTGTTTCTCTCTCAAAAACGCGAACCGTTGCCCATCCGGAGAAAATGTCACTGGGCTGTCCACGTCGCGAACTACCACGTGCGGCGTTCCGCCAAGCACCGGCGCCGCATATAGAATCCCGATGACGTGCTCATCCTCATCTCGGCGCAGAAAATACAGATAGCTTCCATCTGGAGAAAAGGTAAGCGACTGGTATCTGGTCGCTGCCGGCGCCACGACCTGCGTATTGCTTCCGGTCGCGATGTGGCGCAGCCAAAGCGACTCCAACCCATTTTCCGAATGCACCTGCAGCAAATATTTGCCATCGGGTGAAATCGAAGCCATCGACACATGCCCGCTATTCGTCAAATTCGTAATTTCAAAACTTTCAAACGGCAGATGCTTAGAATGCTGCAGCAGGGAATAGATCCCGTAGCCCGCCGCCGCAACCAGCGTGACCAAGACCAGTCCAACCAAGATAGTGCCCAACTTGTTTTCTTTAGCCGCGGCCACAATCACCGAACCGCTCGACTTCACGGCACTTCCCTGCGCTGCCGGAGCGCCAGCCGTAGAGGCCATGGTGTTCGCTGTCCGCGGCGACGAACTCAGTGCGGCCGGCGTCCGCCCTGAGTCAGTTTCGCGCTGCAATCTTTTCATGTCAGCGCGAAGTTCCGCGGCCACCTGGTAGCGCACGTCGCGATCCTTCTCCAATGCCTTGTTCAGTATCCGTTCCAACTCCGCTGGGAGGCTCGGATTGAGCGTCACCGGCGAAATCGGCGAACTGTGGAGAATCTTGTCGAAAATCACCGCGCTCGTTGATCCCGGGAAAGGATTCTGGCCCGTCACCATCTGATACAGCACCGCGCCCAAGGAAAATAGGTCCGTTCGCGCATCGAGTTCTTCTCCGCGCGCTTGCTCCGGAGACATATACGCAATCGTGCCGACTGCCGTGCCCGGACTCGTCAAATGGGTCTCGTCAGGATCGATCGTGGCGCCCTCGCCATCCATCGCCGACCCGTTCTTGACGAGTTTGGCCAGCCCGAAATCCAAAATCTTTGCTTGCCCGCGATCCGTCACAAAAATATTCGCCGGCTTGATGTCGCGATGCACGATTCCTTTTTTGTGCGCCGCATCCAATGCATCCGATAACTGAATTCCAATTTCCAGCGTGCGCCCGAACGTCAACGGAGCATTCACCAGCAGTGTGTCGAGAGACTGGCCCTCAAGCAGTTCCATCGCAAGAAATGTCTTGCCGCCGTCCTCTTCAATCGCGTGCATGGTACAAATTCCCGGATGATTCAGCGATGAAGCCGAACGCGCCTCCCGCAAAAAACGTTCCAGCGTTTGCGGATCGCGGTGCTTGTCCTGTGGCAGGAACTTTAGCGCAACTCGGCGCCCGAGCTTTGTGTCCTCGGCTTCATACACAACGCCCATGCCTCCGCGCCCCAGCTTGCGGAGAATCCGGTAATGTCCAATCAGTTCGCCGTCCATCGTGGAAGTGGAATGTTAACGGCTGGACGCAAGCCGGTCAATTACGTTGCTCGGAGATTGCACGGAGGGAACAGCAGAAAAATCTGCCGCGCTGCTGAAAATCAGTGATCTTCGGGCAGCACTGGTAACACTGCCATGTTTCCCGTTCCCGGCTCGTCGCGAAGCTTCACGTAAAGGAGAGTCCCGTTTGGCCGTGGCACACTCAGCGATGTGTCCGCGAACCCCGCAGGTACTGGCACGTTGTGTGCAAATTGCGGGTCAGAAGCCACCGATTCCAGCAGGAAAAGATTTGACCCGCTCAGCCTGCACTGCTTGTCGGGACTGTCCGGGCACCGAATCTCTTTCAAGCCCGGCAGTCGCACCAGCGTCGCCAGCGGTATCCAGTCTCCCTTGCGGCCCTCTTCGGAAACTGCACGGAACCGCAGCGCGCCAAATGCCGACGGCCCGAAACTCTTCAGCGGTTCCAGACTTGCCAGCGCAGTTTCCGCGTCTTGCATCACCAGATTTCCTTCGCCGACACTCAGCATCGCCCGAAATGATTCGTCTTCGCTCGCAACCTCAATTGTTTCTTTGTGTGAAAATCTTTCCGGCAGTTCCGCCTTAACAAAAAACGAAATCTTTCCGTCTTGCGGCAACAATTCTTGGTTTGCCAATCGAATCGCCGACCGATTCAGTCCCGCTTGGATGGATTTGCTTACCAGCGAAACTCGCGGCCGTGCAGGTTGAACCGTGGTCTGCAGGTCCAGTACCCGGCCGTCTTTCAGCGCAACCCGCGCAACCAGATTCTGCTGCGGCTGAAAGGAAGCTGTCGACGCCGTTTCCGGCGCCGCAAGGTACAACACATCTTTGCGATCGGCGCGCGAAAGTTTCGCTGGCGCAAAATGAATGCCGTTCAATTCAAAACTGTTCACCTCGTCCAACCGCGTTCCTTCGAGCACTCCTTGCTTGTCTCCCGCACTGATCGTGAAGTCTTCCAGCTTCGCCGCCTCGGAATACGCCTGCAACGTCATTTCGTCTGTATGTGTCTCGCCAAATCGCTGCACCAAAATTTTCACCGGGCCCGTAGGTGAATCTTTCATCGGAACATGGACTTCGATTTCGTTTGTTCCGTTCACCTTCCAGTTCAGCTTCACTTCTTTTCCGTCTTGCGTCTTCAACGTAACCTTCTCCGCGCAGACAGCGCAGATAGACTGCAGATGCAAAGTATCGTCGCGTCCGACGATCAGCGCGCCCTGATCCGCCGCGGGAATCGTCCAGTCTGCCCGCTGGGCGTTCCGCATGTGAAAACTTGGCCCTGCGAATGACTCAAATCCCCATTTTCCATGCAACGTCCCTACAATCTGTGTTTCGAGTTCTGCCGTTTGCACGTGGCTCGTGTCCACAACAAATCCGCCACGTATCGCGTCGGCCTTTGCCGGCAAGTCCACCTCGGACCCGCTTTTGGTTTGCAAGCTCAGCACAAAGTCGTGTGCAATATCCGTCGAAAATACCAGCGGGGCACCCTCCACCGGCAGCACCAGTCCGGGATTCTGCAAACAGAAAACTTGCTCTGCGTTTGGGTTCCTCAACGGCGGCAGTTGCGGCGCTTCAACCGCCGGCAGTCCCACGACGATCACCGACTTTGGATTGCGAAACGACGGCGGATTATTCAAATGCAAATTCAATTGCTCGGCTTTAGGCATGGCCAGAGCGGGAATATACTGAAATTCCGCTGAGTGAATATTTCCAAGCAAGCGCGCCAAATCCACCACTGCTCCCACATACGCGCTGTAAAATCCCCCTCCTGCCATGGGCGTCGTGCTGATGGCACCGATCAAGTCGGAAGATGGCCCGGTTGTCAGTGCGGACACCACAGACTGGCTGTGCCCGTCATCCAGCACTAAGCGGTCCGTGTTCTGCGTCAAGCACGTCGCTTGTTGCTCTACGGGACGGTCAAAACACTGCTGGTCGATCTTGATTCGCAGCGTCTTGGCCATTTGCACTGAACGTTCGTGCAACTCCTTCGGGTCAGTGTCCGAAGTCTCGCGTACTTCACTCAAATATTTTTCCAGTCGCGAACGATACAGCCCCGCTTGATTCAAGTCCTGCGACGCGCGTACAAATACTCCTGGCACCGCCCGCACTGCCGTTCGCAGCGTTGAAAATCCTCCGCTCGTTTCGGGAGCGAGAAACACCAGCACCTGTTGCGCATCCTGCGGAACCGTAACGACAATTCCTTCCTGACGGACTTTCTTGTTCCACGTTTCCGCGCGTGTGAACCATTCCTCCGGCGGTGGATTCGTCGATCCCCGTAGAAATGCCACGATCATCAGATAACGTACGGACTGCGACTCCGGAAGATCTGGATGGATCCAGATTCTGTCGCCTGGCAGGAAATTTGCTACTTCTGCGATGGGCAGGGATTTTCCAGCCCGCGAAACCTTCATTTCCACGCGCGGCCCGATCAAATCAAACGCTGCCGCCTCAGCTCTCACTACGTGAGGGACGGCCAACGCCGCAAAATAAAGAAAAACCGCTCGAACCAAGATTTTCTGGACGATAGAAACATCCCGAGTCGTCAAAAACACTCCCTGTTCGCTTTCTGGCCTGGGTAATATATTTTTGTATTTTCTTGAACAAATACCACGCCATCAATTATAGCGCGTCGGTAGTTTGCGTAACGATTTTCCGCCGGTTGTGTCCGTCAAATTACGATGCTCGTCGGTTTGAAAAACTACTAGCTCTTCGGTGCGTAATATCCTTTGCGCGTCAATATCCTGTAGTCCTTGTTCGCCGTCTCGACCTTTACCTTGCGGAATCTCCCGTCCTTCGAAGTGTTGGTCGGGTAGTAGCCCACGGTGTACTGGCTCCGCAGCTCTTCTGATATCTGATCGAACGCCTCATTCAATTTCTTTTCCGACGAAACTTCAATCGTGCGCCCGCCCGTCTCGTCGCTCAACTTCTTCGCCACATCCGGCCGCCACGAATAGCCCGGATCGTGTACCAGCAGCACGTGCACCACAGTGTCCGTCCGCTGCGCGGATTCAATTGCTTCCTCCAGCCGGACTTTGCTGCCCTCGTCCTGCGCGTCCGTGAGAATCACCAGCGCCTTCCGCCCCGCTTCCGTCGCCAGCTTTTCGCCGCAGGCCAGATACACCGCGTCGTAAAAATGCGTCCCTCCGGTGTTCGACGGAATCGTTCCCGGCGTCACCACGCCACCGCTAATCGCCCCGATTCGCGCCTTGTTGATCGCTCTTTGGATCTGCGCGCGGTCATCCGTAAAATCCGCAAGCAGGTCCACGTCCAAGTCGAAACTGAGAACCATCGCCATGTCGCCCTTGCGCATCACGCGTTCCAGAAATCTCGATGCCGCTTCCTGCTCCGCTCCCAACCGGTTCTGCTCGCTCCCGCTGGTATCAATCAGCAGGCCGAGCGTAATCGGCAGTGTCACCTCTTTGGAAAAAAACGCGATCTTCTGTTCTTGATTGTCTTCAAAGATTTTAAAGTCTTCCTGCTTCATATCGCCAATGATGCGCTTGTTCCTGTCGCGCACCGTCGTAAACAGGTTCACAAGGTTTACCGTCGACTTCAAAGACGGCCCCTGTGATGGCTCTTGCGGAATTGCCGGCAAAGCCAGAATGGCCGCGACCGCTAGTGACACTGGCAGCTTTAACAAACTCTTCAGAGAAGGCATGTATACTTTCCTCGATGGCAGTTGGCCGCCCAGCAGATGCAGGTGCCAGGCAGCACATGAATGTCCCGGCTCATCTCGCAACCGGGTAGGGTTGTCTCTGCATCCATACGATGCCAGGATGCGTGAGGAAGGATGCGTCAGCTACATCGTTCCTCGCATTCGAACGCTCAAAAGTCTGGCTGGGAGAACATGAAAAGTCCACGGAAAATAGCGGTCCACTGGCTCGTTCCGGTATTGCTCGCTGCGGGTATTCTTGTGTCGCCCACCAGCTTTGTCGCGCAAGATCCTCCTTCGGCTCCTGTTCCCAAGGTCCCGCAAGATTCTCCCGCGCCACCACCGGTCAAACCTCAGGACGCACAAACGCCCTCCAACCAAAATCAGTCCGACAGCCAGACCACGTTGAAATTCGCCGTAAACTACGTTTTTCTCCCGGTCACCGTAAAAGACAGCGAGGGCCGTCTCGTTCCCGATCTTACTCGCAGCGAATTCCGCGTCCTCGACGACAACGTCGAACAACGCATCGAGTTTTTCTCTGCCGAAGCCTTCCCGTTGTCCGTGGTCGTCCTGGTTGACAACGACCTCAAAGCGAAGGACGCCGAACAGGTCGAATCGAGTCTCTCCGCTATCGTTGCGGGACTCAGTGCTAATGATGAAGCTTTCGTCTGCCGCTTCGACTCCAACTTTCATCCTGGTAAGGGTTTCACTCGGGATCAGGACAAACTCCTCACCGAATTGCACCGCACTCGCCTTGATAAAGACCGCCCGGACGTCGCTCCCCCCGCTCCCGGCGGCCCTTTTACGGTACCCACGATTAACGGACAGTCCGTTACCAGTCCAGGCTCACCACCAACGGCTCCATCCACCATGGTCATCGGTGAAAAATCCACGAAGGCGCTCGATGACGCCGTTTACGAAGCCGCGCAACTTTTGAAGGACCGTGGCCGCGACCGCCGCAAGATGATTTTCCTGATTTCCGACGGTGAAAACGGCAAGGGCAATCGCAATACTTACGGCAACACCATTAAAGACCTCCTCCGCTACGGAGTTTCTGTCTACAGTCTCGGAGTCGGCGGTGGCTTCTACGAACGCAAATTCTCCCGTCTCCAGTCCTACGCGCACGATACGGGTGGAGATGTCTTTTACGCCGCAAGGCGCAATTCACTCGAAGAACTTTATTCTCGCGTCACCGAACAAGCCCGCAACCAATACACCCTTGGCTACAATCCGCGGGGCAACGATCGCGCTAAGGATTATCACACGGTCGAAGTTCGCGTCCGCCGCGAGGGGCTCGACGTTCGCACCCGTGAAGCGTACTACTCTGTAACTTCTCCTCGATAAGCCGCGCCCGTCATAGGCAGCGATTACGCCTTGCAGTCGCCGGCCTTCGGCTCGCTTCTTTTGCCTCCGCAAAAAAGATCATTTGCAACGGTCCTCAACTCACGATTCCTCTTGACTACCGCACTCGCAGTCTTTATACCGTGCTGCATGAGCACGTGTCCGCCGCGCCGGCCCCGATTGCTCGTCACTCTAAAGGAGCCCGTTCATGAAGAAAAAGGCCAAGAAGGCCCCGAAAAAGGGTAAGTAGTCTTTGCAGAATTCACAGTGGGGGCGCGCATCGTCGTGCCCCTGTTTTTTTGACCATGATCAACTGGCAGAAATCGTCTGCTCGAAAGCTTGTGGGATGCGCCGATTGCTCGTCAGCGCATACTGATGCCCGGATGGGGATGGTTCCTCGATTTAGCCAGCTCCGATTCAATCGCACTTAGCAAAGGCTGAACGCCGTCTTCCTTTGCCACTACGCACCGTACACCCACGAGTTTCGCCGCCGCTTCCAGTTCATCCGTTTTGTAGAGTGTGTACATCACGATGGGGACCGACGGCATGATTCTGTTGAGCTCTGTGGCCGCCGCCAGTCCATCCGACAGATGCATTCTGAAATCTATCAGCACCAAATCTGGTTGTAGTTGCGTTGCTTTGGCAACCGTCTCGATTCCATCTATGGCTTCGCCGCAGATCTCCCAGTCTGGACGCAGTACAAACACCGTCCTGAGTGCACTCCTCATGGACTCGCGGTCGTCCGCTATCAGAATTCTGGCCACACAGCCTCCCCTGCCTCCCTGCACCTAAAACCTTCAATATTTTCGTTTCAGAAGGCTACTTGGGCTGCGCGTTGCTTTGTATCCAGCAAATACCTTAGCCCTTTGGGCCTGGAGCGCAGTCGCTTTCCATGGCCGCTGCGCCTCGTAAAATCGACTGCATTGCCAAACAAGCAGTGATTTCTCTGAGCCTTGCAGCCGGTGGGCACAAGGGACGAAGATCAATTTCCACGCGAATCATTTGCCCGAAATCAGTGCCTCTTCATGTCCCGGGCAGATTGGCCGATACGCGCAAGATCTGCACTGAAATCCCGGCTTCGCCGCAAATGCACCCGCGCGAATCTCTGCCGCCGTCTCCTGGACCATTTTCTGTGCCTCGTCCAGTTGTTTTGCATCGCGCGTCGTCTCCTGCCGCTGATTATTTTGCAGGTAATGGAACACCAGGCGCACTGGGTTGAGCTCGAGTATCTCTTTCACCGCAATCGCGTAGATGCTTAATTGCAGATCCTTTTTCGCGTCCGAATCTTTTCTTGGTTTTCCCGTTTTGTAGTCCACGATTTCCACGTCTTTGCGGCCCAGCGAATTGATCTGATCGATTCGCCCTTTCATGACCACGTTGTTTTCCAGGTCGAGCTCAAAGCCCTTTTCCTGCTCAAGAATTTCCGGCAGAGACTCCATCATCGCCGCATAAAACGTCCGCAATTGTTCCAGGCCGTCTTTCTTGTACTCCTCTTCCTGGTAGTCATCCTCGAATCCGAGTGCCGACCATTCCGTCTCATAGATTCGTTTCACTTCTTCAAACGGCAGTCGGTTGCCCTTTTTCATCTCGACCATCGCTCGTTTGATCGTCGAATGAACCACTCGCCCAAACGTCAATGTCGCTTTGGCTTCTCCTTCGATCGACCACAGCTTCTCGAATAGAAATTGCTGCGGGCAGCTTCGATATCCCATCACGCTTGATGGACTCAGCCGCAAGGGTTCCGGCACGTCCGGATGATAAGTTTCCGCCCATTCCGCAATGCGCGAAAAAATCTTTGCCGGGCCGCTGGCGGGGAAGAGGTTTGCTTCCGGCTCACTAGCCGCCACTTCAGCTTCCGTGCTGGCGACCGCCGGCTTCGGCGCAATCTGCAGAACATCGCGCTTTCTGATTGCGGGGTCCATCAGAATATCTTCAATAAACAATGGAACCTTCGCCTTTCGCTCGGCAACCGTCGTCAGCGTCAGCCGATCCTCCGCGCGCGTGAGCGCCACGTAAAACAGCCGCCGTTCCTCCTGTGTGTGGTAATCGCCTTGCGGCAGTTCTTCCTTCATTAGCTCGACGGGAAACTCAAACAGCGGCGCACGATCGCTCACTGGAAATGCGCGTGAATTTACGCGCAACACAAAGACCTGCGGAAATTCCAGCCCCTTCGCTCCGTGTACCGTCATCAACTGCACTGCATCGCCCGGGGCTTCGTCATCAAGAGCGATCGTTCCGTTGGCCTGCTGGAAGTAATCGAGATATTCCAGGAATTCGCTGAGTTGCCGAGTCTCGCTCTTCGCCTCCCATTCCTTCACGAATTCGACTAGGCGCTGAACGTATTTTCGGTCCTGTCTGCTTGCCCGTTGCGCAATGTCCAGCCATTCCATTAGATCGCTCAGAATTTCTCGCGCCGTTCGCCGCCTCATTGCCTTTCGCTGCTCGTTCAAAAACTCCAGCAACGTCCCTACTGCGGCATGCGACGCATCGAACGGCAACTCTCCCTGCGGCAATTGCAGTATGTCGTAAATTGCCTTTCGCTCTTTTCGTGCGCGCTCAGCCAGCCGCACGATATCCGGCGCTTCAAGTCCCCACGCGGGGGCCGCAAGCGCGCGCACGCACGCAACGTCATCGTATGGCTTTGCGATCACCCGCAAGTAGGCCAGCACATCCCGCACCAGCGGATGATCGAGAATCGAAAGGTTGCTGATCACGAACGGTATCTTGCGCCGCGACAATTCTTCCACCAGAAGATCCCTATGCGCATGCTGCCGGTACAGCACCGCAAAATCCTTCCATCGCCGGCCCGCTCGATGGCTTCGTTCAATTTCTCGCGGCACCCAACTCGCTTCGTCCTCCTTGCTTGCAAACTCGACAATGCGGACCCGTTCTCCTTCCGCCTTGCCCGCATGCAGGATTTTTTTCGGGAAGTCCGCGCTCGTTTCGTTGTGCGAAATCGCCTGCGTCGCCACACGCAAAATGTTAGGCGTCGATCGGTAATTTTCCTGCAGCAGGACGCGCAATTTTGTCGAGTCTTCACCCTCTTTCCATCCCGCAAACCGTTGCAAAAATAGTTTGAAGCTTCCGAACGACGCGCCGCGAAAGCGATAAATTGCCTGATCGTTATCTCCCACAACCACAACGTTTCGTGGCGGGGCCGCGATCAACTCAAGCAATCTCAACTGCGCGATGTTGGTATCCTGAAATTCATCCACGAGAATGTGCCGGTATCGCCTTTGCAGTTTTTCGCGCAGCGCCGCGCCTTGTTCCAATAGCTTCACTGCTTCCGTCATCAATCCGTTGATCGCCACTACATGCTTTTCGCGCAGTAATTCCTCGCTTGCGCCATATGCTCGCGCAATCTCTCGCTGCTTCTCTACCTCTTCCAGTCGCTCCCTGTACGTTTCCTCGTCGAGCTGTGATCGCTCCATTCCGAGCCTTGTGGCTAAACTGTCCGCATATTCCTTGTACTTTTCGCAAGACACCAGCTCGTCCTGGCAACGCGAAAAGAATTGGATGAAATCCGTCAGAAATTGTCCCGGCTCCGCAAGCCGCCGATATTTTTCCAGCTGCAGCTTCCTCATATTTCGCCGCAGCAAAATCCAGTGATCCACTTGCTCGAGAGGCAGCCGTCCGGGCGCACCCTCTTTCAAAATCGTTTCGCAAAACGAATGGAACGTCGTAAGCGTAATTCCCTCTGCCCGCTCGCCGCAGCTTTTCATTACGCGCCGGCGCATTTCACCCGCGGCTTTTTTCGTGAATGTCAGCCCAAGAATGTTTTCGCCCAGCAGGCAACTGTCCCGTTCAAGTAGGTGCCGGATTCGCTCCGTGATGACGCGGGTCTTGCCGGTTCCCGCCCCCGCAATCACCAGCAATGGCCCCTCGCCGTGCTCGATCGCGCGCCGCTGCGCCGCATTCATCTCGAGTCCGGGAGCAATCGCTACCGCTCGCGGCTCATTTTCAAAAAGATCAAACAGTGTGGCCATGTCCCGTCAGGTTACCGCGTTTCAAGGCGAAGAGGAAGCGAAGAAGGGGCGGATCCAGAATTGGGACCATTACTTCGTCGCGCGTCCCGCCCCTGTACGTGGCTACAAGCCTGGGCAATCGCTCTTATTTGCAACACCTTGTGGCCATTTGCGGTTCTTGGCGGTGTCATCAGTCAGGCTGTCAAGATGCTGTTCCCAGCCATTGCGGATTATGCGTTGTGCCGTCGAACTGCTCAGCCGTTTTGTACAGCTCGAATTTTCCGTTCGCTGCGGCAGACGCAGTCTTGCCCAGCAGTGCGGCGATTTCGTCTTCCTTCATCGGTTTGAAATTGCGCGCCGTGTCGAGAGCCTGCTTCACAATCTCCATCGACTCACAGCCGGTGATGACCACGTCCGTGGGCTGGCTCATGGCAAACCGCAAACACTCGACGGGCGAAACCACGCCGCTCTGCAGAATCACTCCGCCACCCATCGGCTTCATTATCTGAATCCCGATTTTCTCGCTCACCAACACCGGCATCACCTTCCTCACAAAACTTTCGAAATGCGCATCCATCACGTTGACCGGCATCAGCACCGCGTCAAATCGGAAGTCGTGTGCTTCCCCCGTCTTTAGCATGTGCAGGTGAATTCCCGGGCTCTTGTGTCCGGTGAAACCAATAAAACGGATCTTTCCAGCCTTCTTGGCCTCAAGGAGCGCTTCAATCGCGCCGCCGCGCGCAAATACGCGGTCCGGATCGTTCATACGGATGACTTCGTGAACCTGCATCAGGTCGATATGATCCGTTTGTAGTCGGCGCAACGATTCATCGATTTGCGATGCAGCAGTTTTCTTGTCCCGGCCGTCGATCTTTGTCATCAGGAATACCTTTTGGCGGTAGCCATCCCGCAATGCCTTTCCCATATGCTCTTCACTGGCTCCGCCGTTGTAGTCCCAGCAGTTGTCCATGAAATTGATTCCGCCGTCGATGGCGGTTCGGATCAGCCGGGTACTTTCGGCTTCGCTGGGTCGCCCTATGTGGTAGCCGCCCAGGCCGATTGCGGAAACCTTTTCTCCAGTACGGCCGAAATTCTTGTACGGAATGCCGCCCCGCTCTTCGACCGCCCAAAGATCGGCGCGGACGGAACACATTGCGGTGATGGCGGTGGCTAGTTCCAGGAAGCGTCGACGAGAAACACGGGAATCAGGATCAAGCGGTGTGCTGAAGGACATGACTGGCTCCTATGCGGAATTTGCGGGCCAGGTTGCGCGGTCACAAAAGCAATTGTAGAGCGCCTTCAGTTCTATCGCCAGTCCTCAACGTTGTCGTCTCACTTGCGCTGCCTTTTGCATATCGACGCAACTATTCACAGCGATGTCTAGTCAAAACCCGTTAACGCTGAGACTTCTTGCCTGACGCCACGTCGGCGTTGAATTCCTGCGATTTGCTTTTCGCCACGGTAAGCGATTTCCAATTCGTTCCCGCAAAATGTTTTGCCAGAAACACGATCTGGCCGACGTGATAAGAATAATGCGCGATTTGCCGGTTAATTGCTTGCATCACGGAATGTTCTTCGCCGCGGATGGTGACGGTCTTTGTCAAATCCGCATCGTTCAGCGCCGCGAGCGCAGTGAAAACACATTTCCATCCGCTGTCCCACAAATCCAGAATCTCCGTGCGATTCTTCGGCGGATCTTCAAATTCGGCGTCGCGATTGCGGCTCGGCTTCTCGCCATCCGAGGTTAGAAATTCCGTCCACCGCGATAGCATATTCCCGGCCAGATGCTTCACCATCATGCCAATGGAATTCGATTCCGGATCCACCTGCGCAACCAGTCCCGAATCCGGGCACTGCGCAATCGCGTTTTCGCCGAGCTTCTTGTAATACTGAAAGAGGCTCGTCGAGTCTTTCACGTAGGAATCTGTTCGTTCGTGTGCCATGGCCGAATTCTACTCCCGTTCGGCCGTCACTTTGTGCGAAGGTTGCACGTTGGGCTGTCCCAAAACGGACAGCAAAAGACACTTGACAATTCGCTTTTTATTCGCCTATATTCTTTTCCGCCGCAATCCACTATTGGAGGCTTTTATGTCCATCGCACAAACGCTGCTCCCCGAATTCGATCAGGAAATGGCAAACACCCGCAAAGTTCTGGAACGCGTCCCCGACGACAAGTGGGGTTGGAAACCCCACGAGAAATCCGGAACGGTCGGCTGGCTCGCCGGACACGTGGGCACGGTTCCTGAATGGCTCACCATGACGCTGAATACCGAAAGCCTCGACTATGCTCCTGTGGACGGTCCAACCTACACTCCACCAAAGATAGAAAACTCGAAGCAACTTCTCGCGGCATTTGACAAGGCTGCGACGGAAGCCCGCACGGCTCTCGTCGCTGCCAACGACCAGGATTTTATGAAGAATTGGACACTTCTTGCCGGAGGCAAAGAAATTTTCACGATGCCGCGTATTGCCTGTGTTCGTGGCATGATCCTCAATCATTTGATCCACCATCGAGGGCAACTCACCGTTTACCTGCGTCTGGTCAATGTGCCGGTTCCTGGCCTCTACGGACCGTCCGCCGACGAACAATAGGCCTTCGTGACTCTTGGCGAATCGTTCGCGCGCCGCGAGAATTCGACGCTGGTGACGCAGTCCGCGCGAGAGCAGCGAAATTCGCAACTCGCTATAATAGGGAGTCACTCCTTCGGAGGCGTTCCATGGAAACTCCCGTCATTCTTTCCGCTGTCCGCACGCCCGTTGGCAAGTTCCAGGGCGGCCTCGCGAGTTTTTCTGCGCCGGAACTTGGCGGCAAAGTTGTCGCCGAGGTGGCGCGACGCGCAGGCATCGACGCAAAACAAATTGACGAAGCGATTCTCGGCAACGTTGTGCAGGCCGGTCTCGGACAAAATCCTGCACGCCAGGCCGCGCTGAAGGGCGGATGCGATCCGCGTGTCGCCGCGCTCACCATCAACAAAGTATGCGGTTCAGGACTGAAAGCCGTTGCGCTCGCAGCGCAAGCCGTCACACTCGGCGAAAGCGAAATCGTTGTCGCTGGCGGCATGGAGTCCATGTCCAACTGTCCGTACTTGCTGCCGCAGGCACGTTCCGGCTACCGCATCGGCAACGGAGTTGTGGTGGACTCGATGGTACACGACGGTTTGTGGGACGCTTATGAAGACTTTCACATGGGCATGACCGGAGAACTTGTAGCCGGAAAATACGGCATCACGCGCGAGGAGCAGGATAAATTCGCGTTTGCGAGCCACCAAAAAGCAGTGCGTGCTCGCAAGTCATGTTTCTTTGAATCGCAGATCCTTCCCATTGAAGTAGCGCAAAAAAAAGGCGAGCCGCTGGTCATCAAGTACGACGAATCGCCGCGCGAGGATACTTCTCTCGAAGTCCTCGCAAAACTAAAACCCGCCTTCAAAAAAGACGGCACTGTCACCGCGGGAAATGCACCTGGAACCAATGACGGCGCTGCCGCGTTGATTGTCACCAGCGAGCGCAACACCTCGCGCTGGGGAAAAACTCCCATCGCGCGAATCGTGGCGCAAGCCGTCAGTGGCGTCGAACCAAAATGGGTGATGATGGCTCCGGTCGATGCCGTCGAAAAACTGCTCACGAAGACAGGTTGGGACCGCGATAAAGACGTTGACCTCGTTGAACTCAACGAAGCTTTCGCCGTCGCCGCCATCGCCGTCACGCGCCAGCTGAAACTCAATCCCGAAAAAGTGAACGTCAACGGTGGCGCAGTGGCAATCGGTCATCCGATCGGTGCCAGCGGGGCGCGCATCCTTGTCACTCTTCTCTACGAATTGCAACGCCGCAACCTGAAGCGCGGCATCGCCGCTCTCTGCCTTGGCGGCGGCAACGCTGTAGCCCTCGCGGTCGAACGCTTCTAGCGCAATCGCAAGTAACATTTCACTTTCCGTTTCCTGGAACCATTTGTTTCACGACTTTGCCAGTTGCATCCAAAACAGAAATCTGCGGAGAGCCGTTCTGGGATACTTCCATTACAATTCTCTTCCTGCCTTCTGCGTCCATCAGCGCCAGAGCTGCTGAGCCATCTTCTCCTCGTCCAAACCAAGCGCGGCGGTGTCCGTCGCCGCCCAGCGCGGTATCCGACACGATCAGGCCCGCGAAGCGGTCTTCTTTGTCATCCACGCCTACCAGTTGCACGATCTGATTTGCATCGTACTTATCGAAGGAGAGACTTCCACCGGAATCGACCACTTCTCCTTTCGCATTGCGGCGCCCTCCAAAAATCAGGCCGCCATTTTCCGAACCCACGTCGTTATAAAACAACAAGCCTGCTTGAGGACGATCGAATCGCTCCTCCTTTCCACGCACGATTATTCCCGGCAACTTCGCGTGATTGGAGATTATCATCCGCAGTGTTCCATCGGGCTCGACCACATTGACGTGTTGCACGTCTATTTCTCTGAATTTCGTCTTGTTATGAATGGCAAAACCGCTCAAGACCATTACCACGAACACCGTGGTCAGGACCGCCGAATAGATGGTCAAGAATTTCTCGATTCTTCGCACTTACGGTCTCCTCTAGCGTGACTCACGGTCTCTGGTCACGCGCCAGCTTCTGCGGACGAGCTTGACGGAATGGTTCTGGTGCCCGTGAGGTCTTGGGCGCAGTAGGGGCAGAATTTGTCGGTTTCGGCCACTTCGCGTTTGCAATTGGGACAGCTGGGATGCAAATTGCATTTGCAGTTGGGGCAGAAGTTGAAGCGAGCACCGACCATGGTGGAACAGCGGGGGCAGGGATAAGGCAGCGGCTCGCGGACTTGAAAATAGAGAATGAACCCGATTGCGAAAAATGGCCAGGAGAGCAGCATGCAGAGTAAGGTCCAGAGCACGGGATTCATGTCGCGGCGTTTCGCGTCGCGATAGACATAGCCTAACGCCATCAACCAAACGGAAAGAACGATCGCAACCGCTGTAACCATTCCGGCCATGGCCAGAGAAGCGAGCGCGGGATTACCACGCAATTGCGATGGCTGAATCGATTGGCCACCGTCCTGATAAAGATTGATTACGATGGCCAGCACGACCGCGACAACGTAAAGAAACGCAAGCGTCCACACAAGCCACTTCGGAATCAATTTCAATTCGTCGCGGAAGCGCGGCTTTTCTATTTTTCTCCGAAGCCGGATCAACCTCATACGTTCACTGAATGCGTCGCTCATGCTCTCCTCGTTTTTCTAAGATCCCTCGTCCGATGATTGCTAGCTGGTTGAAAAACTTATTCTGGCTGCTCTGGTTGTGCTACACGCTTGTCAGATAACGCGGCCCACGCGGCGATCAACGGCGGCACACTCCACCACATAACGAATCCCGCTTGCAGAAGGATTCGCGGAGCGCCGGTTGCCTGGCCGACCCATTCGACGCCGTGCCATACCCACGGCGCAGTGGCAACACCCAGTGCCCACGAAACTGCGGCAATCGCCCAGACGAATTTGCGAGTTGGTTCCTTTTCGCGAAGTTCTTCGGCACGCATGCGAAGACGAAACTGAGCGCGGCTCGCAAGGTTGGGCGGCAAGTCCAAGTGCATCGTGCGGAGGGCAGACAGAGATTCGTTCAGTTGGTGATGTTCGGCGGCGCAGGATTCGCATTCTGCGAGATGTGCGCTGAGCCAGCGCTCGTCTTCGAGCGAAAGTCCTGCAACGTGACGACGCGCGATGAAATGTTTCGCCTGCGCGTGCAGATCGTTTTTCACGCGGCACCTCCTTGCATTGCGGCTTTCAGCGCGCCGAGACCGCGATACAAACGCGACTTCACGGTAGAAATCGGAGCGCCGGTGACGCCAGAAATTTCGTCGAGTTGCATTTCTTCCTGAAAGCGCAGGACCAATACTTCGCGGTAGATCGCTGGAACTTTTTCCAGCGACTGTTGCACGCCGGATTTTTGTTCAGCCTGCAGGACCTGATCGAGTGGCGATTCGCCGCGTTCATCCTTAATGTCGAATTCCGCGTGCTCTTCCGGTCCGGCAAGCGAGTCTATGCTTTGCGGTTTCTTGCGGCGATGCCAATCGAGCACCAGATTTCGAGCGATTGCGAAAAGCCAAGCCTCAAATTTCCATTTGCCGTCGTACTGGTGGCCGCGCTCGAGCACGCGAAGCCAGGTTTCCTGAAAGAAATCTTCGGCCCGTTCGCGATTCGCGGTGAGGTGCAGAAGGTAGCGGAACAGACGGAACTGATACTGTTCGATGAGGCGGTCGAGGAGTTCGGGATCGCGGTGCTTCAAACGCTGCGCGAGGGCCTTGGCGTCATCGCTCATGAATGTGGAAAAGCATACCGCCGCGGAAGCTGCACCCGATGCTCCTGAACGTACTGCCCAGACTGAGAAGACGGCGCTCATTTTAGCTCCAGCGTTGGAAAGCACAAACTCCTGCCACCCTGCAAGCTTGTATACGGACAACGGCAGGGAAAAGACGCAGGAGGAGTCGTAGGACTTGCAAACAAAGGAGTTATCAAACCCAGAGTGCAAAAAGAGGCAAAGAAGCGAAGCAGAATTCGAGTCGAGAACCTGAGCCGAAGAGAAAACGACAGTACAAGGGCTATCCACCCCGGGGTGTTTTTGTGCAAAGAGTGCGGAATCGATAGAAAACAAATAGATTAGCTTTTTAGCAAAACCCAGATGCGCAAGGACATGAAAGGAAAGAGGTTAGGGGTGGAACCCTGTGCTAGCTAGGTGAAAGCAGCCGTTCGAATTACTATAAATTTGCAGGCTCTATATTAACAGTAAAGTAAACGAATTCTAACCGACAGTCCCTGGAAATGGAGAAAGGTGGCAGCGCGCTTCCACTCCTGCCTTCTACTTCTCTCAGTCCACTTCTATCTTTCCACTTCTGTCGCTCCATGTCGCGAGTGTGCTGAGTTCGGTAGTAAACTGCGCTTGCGATGATCTGCCCACAATGCAAGGCGGAGTACCGGCGCGGATTTACGGAGTGTGCCGACTGCGGAGTGCCGTTGGTGGTGTCAACTGAGCTGGCGAGAGTGAGCACCGCGGAAGAGGAACCCGCGGCTACCCCCGGAGATCCCAATGAGGATCCGTTTTGCTCGTTTTGGAAGGGGACGGATCTGCGGGTCTGCACCGAGGTATGTACGGTGCTAGATGAAGCTGGGATTCCGCATAAGACGATTCGCCGGCAGGATCATTTGTTCAATTTCAACAATCAGGTGCCGTATGAAGTGGGAGTTCCGGCATCGCTTTATGAGAAGGCGGAGTTGGCGATCAAGGATGCTTTTGGCACGGATGCGGAGGGCGCAGAGGATGCAGTGTATGAATCGCAGACGCGACGGCTCCTTCCGGATGCAGCGGACCATGTTACCAAAGCGGGAATTTTCGCTCCGCTACTCGACATGGCGAAATCACAAGGGCGCGAGCTAATGCGCGATTTAAAGGAATTCGAAGAGGTCGAAGAACCTGAGTCGGAGCCTGGCGAAGAACCAGAGCACGAAGCCGGGCCGGTACCTCGCGGGTTGGGCCCGAACAGATTTCATCCGGAGGATGCCACGGCGCTGGCGTGGGAAGGAAACCCACCTGAGATGCGTGAAATGATTGCAATGTCGCTGCAAGAAAATGACATCTTCGCGCGTTACGAGGAGAGAGATGCGACGACGGAAGTTTACGTGCTGCCCGAAGACGAAGAGCGCGCCAGAGAGATCGTGCGCGAGATCGTGGAAGGTCAAGCGCCGGAATAGCATTCGCTACGCTTCCCAAAAACAGAGAAGAGCCGGAGCTGAAACCCTACTATAAGCAGTCACGGAGCGATTCTTGCGTAGAGTTGCTGCCACACGAGGTCGTTTTTCCAATAGTCGAGGTGAGCAGCAAGGGGAACAACTGCATCTGGGTCGGGAATGTTTTCCACTTTGTATTTGCAGGTTGTACCCGGGAGATCGTAGAACTGCAGTGAACCGGACACGATGTCATTTCGGGAATAGATATTCACCCACGGGAATGTGCGGAACTTCGCGTAGCTCTGAATGAGCGGCTGAACGACGGCCGCGAGCTGCTCGCGAATATGAAAAGTTTCTTTGCCTTGAATCGTGAAGAAGAAGGCAATTTTATCGAGCGGGGAACCGAAGGTTTCAAGGAGGCAGGTTCTTTTTTCGACGTCGACATGATTGCCCGTGATGTCATCGAGGTTAAGAAGTCTGTTGAGAGTGTCGTAGGCAACTACGGAGCCGAGGGAATGTCCGACGATGGCAATTTTTGAGTACTCCCATGCGGAGTCATCGGCATTGCGAGCCGTATAGATACCGGTGACGGAGTCCGAAGCAATCTGCTTGATTTCATGGCGAATTTTGTAGAAGCGGTCGAGCTTGTTGGAATCCACGTAGATGGCGACATCGCCTGGGAATTGAACCAGCAAGCCGCGAACGAGTTTTGCGAGGGCGATGAGGGCGGGCCAAACCCATAGTGAATTGGCGAGAAGGTTCGCGGCCCACTGCAGGAAGGCTGGGACGTATGCAGGTAAAGTCAGGTCGCTGCGGGCGACGAGGGCGAGCGCGGGAATCACCGTCAAGTGCAGGACGAAAGAGAGCACAAAAAGGAACACCAGAAATGGATCGCCGCGAAGCTCGGTGCCATTGGAACGCTTTGCGGCGCGAGAGACCAGCGCCGCAACCACCAGGAACGCGGCTCCAAAGAGGAACAGAGTGGAGACACCCTGGACGGAGGCGGTATTCATACGCTCCAGGAGGTGTGCGACCCACGGGAAGCGAGTGATGGTGGACATCAAAGCGGCGGATGCGAGAATCGTGAAAGCAGTGACCGAGAAGCCGATCCAACCGACGATGGAAATGAAAAGTTTCTTCCATCGCGCGAGGGTCGCGGGTTTACACATCTCGCCGAGGAAGAGGATGACGCCAAAACTGAGTGCGATGGCGCACATCCCGGTGGCCATGGCCGAGAGTTGTTTCCAGTGTTGATCGAAACGCATCATGGTGAAAACGGGAATGGACGCTTTTGCGGCGCCGGCCGACACGATCACTGCGTTAATCGCTATCAAAGAGAGCAGAAGAAGTAGAGTGAGTGTTACCTCAAGAACGGCGCGAAATGGAATCTTGAATTGTTGCAAGCCCTGTTGTGGCCCGGCAGGCGATTCATCGGGAAACATGGCCCGAAGGAAAGGCTTGCGAGAGTTCAAGATGCTCCGCATGCCGCCATTGAAGAAAAACGAAATGACGTCACTGAGTCTTGCGGCGCCTTCCGTGACGGGAGCCCAATAGGCTTCGTAGAGGTGCAACTGGCAGTTTTTTTTCGGGTCCCCCTTGTCCTGAAGGTCAATTTCGACGCGCTCGACGACTTGTTCTTTCCCGCCTGGGCTCGAGGGCCCGAATTTCACCACGGTTACGCGCGGACAAGTGCCGGGCATGCGAGTGCCAAGGCGGTCAGCCACGTTTAGAATTCCGGTGGTGAGGCTGTCGAGAGTTTCGAAAGGGATCTGCTGGCCCATGCCGTGAACGATCCAGACTGCGTGTTTTTCGCTTGGACGATCGAGTTCCTCTGCTGCTGCGCGCACAGGTTGCGGTTGCTCAGGCCTTGCAGCCGGGCGGAGAATAGCTTCCGCTCCAAGCATCCTGGTTGGTTCTGTAACGGCAGGAGTCGGTGCGGGCGGTGGGCCGAAACCACGGGTTTCGTAATGAACGGACTTTCCGATCGCGTACTTGTGATTGGGAAGCTGCCGCTTGGGTTCGGCCACGACGATACCTCGGGGTGGTAAGAATTTGCCGAGAGTATATGTATGGGGTAACTGCGGCCTCAAGATTCGTTAAGAGATATCTACGATTACTG
>Ga0137379_10001138_pt1 | contig 24046 bp, 20 predicted proteins | sample SagtaG_18_FD_104812 | JGI IMG/M metagenome (GOLD analysis project Ga0137379, IMG submission 104812) | Vadose zone soil microbial communities from Sagehorn Ranch, Mendocino, California, USA - Sage2_L_80_16 metaG | ecosystem: Environmental > Terrestrial > Soil > Vadose zone | place: USA...
ATCCGGATATTGGCCGAGGGGAATCCTCCACAGGTATTTGCCTGTCTTGAGATTGATCGCGCTCAAGGTGCCCCAAGGCGGAGAAATGGCAGGGTACCCGTCCGGGTCGAGAAACTTTCGATAGCCGGTGAAGGTGTATTTGTCGGGTGAGTCCTGCGCCTCTGACATCGCATTTCGCGCGTCCTGCCCAACCTGCAGGAATCGCAGAAGCGCCTCGATTTTTGAGCCTTGCAGATCCGGCATGGGCGGCATTCTGCCCTTTCCTTTGTAAATAAGCTCGGACGTCTGCGATGCAGAGAACCGTCTGCCAAGCCCAGCGAGCATGGGAAACGACGGGGGATTTCCTTCCAGGTGATCCCCATGGCAAATAGCGCATCGAGCGGCATAGATTGCTGCACCGGCCGGATCGGCCGCGGCTGCAGGAGTCTGAGACGGAGCGGCCGTCATCTCTTTTGAGGGGCCAACGGGTGCACTGCGCAGAAATCCGAGGAGCTCTGTCATCTTCTGGCCGTCGATGTTGGGGAACGACGGCATTCTGCCGACGCCCTGATGAACAGCGTCGGTGATCTTTTGGGTTGTCAGCCGCCTTTCGACTTCCAGCAGAGACGGAAACGTGGGCGGCGAGCCGGTACGATCTACACCGTGGCACACGGCACATTGGCGCTGATAAACCTCTTCGCCGGGACTCCCGGCCTTCTTTGTCAGAACGAGGCCCCCGGTCCAAGCCATCTCATTGGCATTCACATAGAGAACATTTGCTACGGGATCGATTGCCGGGCCTCCCCACTCGGCGCCACCGTCGAATCCGGGGAAGACCATGGTCTGCTTGTCGACCGCGAACGGGTAAAACTGGCCGCCGTTTCGAATTGTGCGAAGGGCTTTGACCGCCCAGTCATGCGCCTCAGGTGTGCGCGTGGTCAGTGTGTCTTCGCTGACATCCTGGCGCGCAAAGAGCTTTGGGAAATCGGGCGCGGGCTGCGTCGGAGATGTTATTTCGCCGGGAACTGTGCTCGCCGGATACGGGTGCTCGTGAATGGGGTATAACGGCTCGCCGGTGAGCCTGTTGAAGAGGTAGAGGTATCCCTGCTTGGTGGTTTGCGCGAGTGCGTCTACGCGCTTGCCGCCGCGTTGGACGGAGAAGAGCGCGGGAGGCGAGGGAAAATCGCGATCCCATATGTCGTGATGAACTCCCTGGAAGTGCCAGAGGCGCCTTCCTGTATTTGCATCGAGAGCAAGCAGCGTGTTCGCGTAAAGATTATCTCCGAGGCGATCGCCGCCGTAGAAATCCATCACGGCTGAACCGGTAGGCACGTAGACGATTCCGTGCTCCGAATCCACTGTCATGCCAGCCCAATTGTTCGCCGCGCCTGCAGTTTTATAGCCGTCAGCGGGCCAGGTTTCATAGCCCGGCTCGCCGGGACGAGGAATGGTATGGAAAGTCCAGCGCAGTTTTCCAGTGCGCAGATCGAAAGCTTGTATGTCGCCGGGCGGTGCGGGATGTGTCTCAGGTTCGCGACCGCCCACGATGATGAGGTCTTTGTAAATGATGCCTGGAGTGGTGAGGGCGACAGAGAGCGCGCTGAAGTCGCCGGGCAAGCCTTTGCGCAGGTCGATTTGGCCATGTACACCAAAGGACTCGACCAGCTTTCCTGTCTCGGCGTCGAGACAAAAGAGGAAGTTCATCACGCCGGCGTAAATTCGGCCGCGTGTGCCGTCGTGCCAATACGTCACTCCACGCGCGGGCTGGCCGGCAACGATGCCGGAATCGAATTTCCATTTGAGCTTGCCGGTTGCGGCGTCCAGCGCAACGACCTTTGTCGAAGGCGTGTAGCCATACATCGTCCGTCCAACGATCAGTGGATTGGTTTGGATGCCGCCCTTTTCACCGGCGTCAAAAGTCCACACCTGTTTGAGCAGGTGAACATTCGCGCGATTGATTTGCTTGAGCTTTGAATAGTGATCGCCATCAACTCCACCGTTATAGACGGGCCAATCGGTCGCGGTCTGCGCGCGGCAGATGGGAGCCGCGACGAACGCAGCAATCGAAACAAGTATGGCCGAGGGAAGCAAGTTGTTGCGGAGCATGGGTGCCGAAGGTCTCCTGGCTGCGCTGGTCAAGAAGCGATTGTTACATCCCGACGAACGAGAGGAAAGTGTATTCCGCGGTGTACAGAAAGCAATCTAAGTGCAGTTTCAGACTTTCCCGTAATCTTCTGCAAATCCGCGCGAGACAAACCAAACCAACGTAAGGGCGAACAAAGAGCAATTGTTCCACGTGGAACAATTTGCCGTACCGGGCGAAAACGGCGGCGTCGCCAAGCCCCTGATTAGGACGGTGACTTGGCTAGAAACCGCTCCATGAATTTGGTGTCGAATTCGCCATCGCGAAAGCCCTGGTCGGCAAAGATCGACTGATGCAGCGAAACTGAGGTCTCAATTCCCTGCACTACAAACTGGCTGAGCGCGCGCTCCATCTTGGCGATTGCTTCTGCGCGATCGATACCGTGGACAATCAGCTTGGCAATCAACGAATCATAATAAGGTGGGACGATGCCTTCGGCGTACTGCGCGGTGTCGACGCGCACGCCGTTGCCGCCGGGGACGTTGAATGCTGTGATCTTGCCGGCGGACGGGGTGAACTTTTGCGGGTGCTCTGCATTGATGCGGCACTCGATGGCGTGACCGCGGATCTCAAGCTTTTTGGGCAGGATCGCGTCGAGACGCTCTCCGTCGGCAATGCGAAGCTGCGCCTTGACGAGGTCGACGCCGGTGATGGCTTCGGTAATGGGATGTTCGACCTGAATGCGGGTGTTCATCTCGATGAAGTAGAGTTGGCGATCTTCATCCATCAGGAACTCGACGGTGCCGGCATTCTGATAGCCGATGTCGGAGAGGCATCGGCATAGGGTCTTGCCGATCTCCTCGCGCATTTTCGGCGTCACCTGCAAAGAGGGCGCCTCCTCAATGAGCTTTTGGTGGCGGCGCTGGATGGAACATTCGCGTTCAAAAAGCGAGACGACGCGACCATGTTCGTCGGCCAGGACCTGGAACTCGATGTGGCGCGGCTGCTCGATGAACTTTTCCATGTAGAGCTCGCCATTGCCGAAAGCATTCGCGGCTTCGGTAAACGCTGCGTGAAAAAGATTGGGTAGATCATCGGCGGTACGCACGATGCGCATGCCGCGCCCGCCTCCGCCTGCCTTGGCTTTGAGGATGACGGGGTAGCCGACTTTTTCGGCCCAATGCTGAGCTTCTTCTGCGGTGGCAATCACTCCGTCGGAGCCGGGGAGGATGGGAACCTTTGCTGCCTTCATCGTCTGGCGTGCTTTTTCTTTTTCGCCCATCAAGCGAGTGACTTCGGGCGGAGGGCCGATGAACTTGATGTTGGAGGCGCGGCAGACCTCGGCGAAGTTGGCGTTTTCGCTGAGCAGGCCGTATCCGGGGTGGATGGCGTCGACGTTGGCGATCTCAGCGGCGGAAATTACGGCGGGGACGTTGAGGTAGCTGTCAGCGGGGCGAGGCGGGCCGATGCAGATCGCCTCATCGGCAAATCGGACATGCAGTGAATTGCGGTCAGCTTCACTGTAGACGGCGACTGTGCGAATGCCGAGTTCCCGGCAAGCGTTCAGAACGCGCAGCGCGATTTCACCGCGATTGGCAACCAAAACCTTACGAAACATTCAGACCCTTTTTAGGAACAGAGTTGGGACTTCAATTGCGAGTTATCCCAACCGAATGGAGAAGAGTGGCTGCCCGAACTCGATGGGCTGGCCATTTGAGACCAGGCATTTGACAACTTCGCCGGTTGCATCCGACTCAATTTCGTTCATCAGCTTCATGGCTTCGACGATGCAGATTACCTGGCCTTTTTCGACGTGGTCACCGGGAGAGACGAAGGACGCTGCGCCGGGGGAGGGCGAGCCGAAGTAGGTGCCGACAATCGGCGACTTTAAAATGTGCAAGCCCGCATCCGGATCCTCTGGCGGCGCGCCTGTGAGTGGCTGTGCTGCAAGAGTGACTGAAGGAACTGCGGGGACAGCGGCAGCCGGGGCGCTCGCCACGAATCGCGCCAAGTCCGACATACTTGCGGCGGAGGCCTGCTGCGCGAACTTGAGGCGGATCTTTATATCGCCGCGATCCAAATCAAACTCGGCAACCTGGTGTTTCTTGAGGAACTCAATCAGCTCCTGCAGATCTTTAATGTCCTGTGGTTTCATTCGTCCCTTAACTTTCCCGCGTTCCTGCGGGAGCAAATGGTTCAAAGTTCTATCAGTGCCTTGGGCGTGGGAGTCAGCACCTGACCTCCGGTACGTGTAACCGCGACCATGTCTTCGATGCGAATGCCGAACTTGCCTGCCCAGTAAACTCCGGGCTCAATAGTAACAACCATGCCAGGCAGCAACCTGGTTTTCTGTCCCGCGCCAATCCGCGGCGACTCGTGAATCTCAAGACCGACGCCGTGGCCTGTGGAGTGGGAAAATGCCTCAGCCATACCCGCCTTGCGCAATACGCTTCTGGCGGCCTCGTCTACTTCACTACAGCTCACGCCTGCACTCACGGCAGCCACCGCCGTCTCCTGGGCCTCAAGCACAGCTTCGTAGGCTCTTCGTTCTTCTGCCTTCGGGTTGCCCAGGTAAACAGTTCGAGTCATATCTGAGCAGTAGCCCTCACGGATTATACCGAAATCGAGGGTGAGAAACCCTCTGCGAGGCAGGCGAGCAGAGGTAGCGCGGCCATGGGGCAGAGCGGATCGAACTCCGGAGGCAACAATGGTTTCGAACGACATGCCCTCCGCGCCAAGCAAGCGAGCCTGATGTTCGAGCTCCGCGGCGACTTCGAACTCGGCCAGGCCGGGCCGGATGACACCGAGAATGTAGTCGAAGAGGCGGCAGCCGAGGAGAGCGGCTTCGGACATGAGGGCGAGCTCTTCCGAGTCTTTGACGAGGCGGAGCGGCTCAACGAGCGGGCCGGCTAATTCAGAGAGAAAAGAGCGGCGGAGTTTGGTCGGCAGCGAGGCTCTCCAACGGCCAAGCTCGGCCACCGTCGTCCATGCGGGATCGAAACCGGCGAATTCAACACCGGGCTGAGCGGCAAGCCACTGGACGGCCGATACGGCGGGCGCATTGGGAACGATCTCGACTTGCGTGGCCTCAACCTCTTCGGCGGCCTGCGCCCGGTAGCGGCCATCGGTGAAGAGGCGCGCGGCTCGGCGAGTGACTGCGAGTGCCGCGCTCGAGCCGGTGAATCCAGAGAGATAGCGGAGATCTGGAAGATGCGTGACAAGCAGGCCTGAAAGTCCGGCGCGAGTCATGCGGCGGCGCAATTGGCCGATGCGGTGTGTGTGGTCCATCCGGAAAAGGGTAACAGGTTGGAGGACAGGGACCAGGTGCCCAGCGGCTGCCGTCGTTCGGGGGCCTATTCAAGATGGATGCTTGTGACATCGTTTTTGAAGCCCGTCGGTTCTTTAGCAGCGCTCTCGGGAACCTCGGTCGAATTTGAGAAATAGTTCGACAGGCCGATACTCGCAATCGCCGCGAGGGCAGCTATTCCTCGCAGTGTCCACTGCTGGGTCTTGCCATCGACGGTAAAGCTCCAGAGAAGTAGGAAGCTCCCGATCCAGAAACCAAGGAACTCCGAGATAAGCGCTCGCGGCCCGTCGTCCGATGGGTCTTCGCCGGTTCGTAGGGCACCGCGAAAAACGGACAATATAGCGATGAACGCGGAGCCTACAGCCAATGCAACGAACTTGAGGATCGACATTTGCATCGTGTTTATTCTGTCCTGAAGTTCGAAAGGTTACCGTGAGCGTTCAGAACAAAATTCCCTGCTGCTACATCGCGGGGCGAACGGGCTTCTTCTGCGCGGGGTTCACTTCGGCTGCCTGGATATCGGATTGACGATCCATCCATTCATCGAGACGCGATCGCTTGAAGCGCCAGCGATTGCCGAGTTTGAATGCGGGGACGAAGCCTTCTGAGGCGTATTTGTAGAGGGTGTCGGGAGAGATGCCAAGGTAGTCCGAGGCCTGGCGGATATCCATGACTTCGCGGACTTCGGGGACGAGCAAATTGGAGCGAGCGGCGACGTTGCGCATGATCTTTCCTCCCTGAAGGCGAGGGCCCCAGGCGATTCCGGCTCAGATTCCGGTTCGACGGCCGGTAATCCTGTATATAACGCGGTTTTGGCCGCGAATTCAAGGGTTTTTCGGGGATTTGCAGGAGATTCACGGTACTGGTGGAGGCTAAAGCGCGCTGGATGTGTCGGTTAGCGGGGTGGAACCGCAGCCTGTGGGGTTGTGATGGCGGCGCTGGCCCTAGGGCTTGGGGCGTTGAGGCGGATGGTGCGGGGGACTTGCAGACTCATCGACGGAGATCGACGTAGCAGTTTGGTGCGCCGTAGCTCGATAATGACACGATCGCAAATGAGCTCCTCCCGTTTGGTGCGGGAGGAGCCCGTTTGTGAATCCTACATGCCGGTTACGGCGCGGAAACCGACGTTTGGGCTTGCGTGCTGCCACCGTGCGCATCGGTGCAGGTTACGGTAACGATGTACGACTTCGATTTGCCGTTCGTGCCATTGGCTCGCAAATTGAGAGTGAGCAGACCGGTGATTTGATAGTCTGACGGGCTGATGACGCCAGAGCTTGAAGTCACGCCAGTGATCCTGCAAACCGGCGCGGCGTCGCAAGTATCGGAGTCTTTCACGAGGATGGTCACTGGATCCATCTTCTTGTTTGGAGGGCTGAGTATATTCGGCGACGCTACTACCGATGCAATTACGGGAGGAACGTCGTTGACGGTGACGGAGGTCAGGCAGCTGGAATGATTTCCTGCTGGGTCAGTGGCAGTGCATGTGACCGGAGTCGTGCCAAAGCCGAAGGTTGATCCTGACGACGGCACGCAAGCCGAGGTCACTGCCGGGCAGTTGTCGAAGACGCTTGGCGTGACTGTGGCCATGGCGCCCGCCGCACTTGTGCAACTGACGGATTTGGGCGCAGGGCAAGTGATGCTGGGGTTTTGAGTGTCGTTCACCGTGACTGAGGACGAGCAGTACGCAGTCGCGTGATCGATGTTGTTGTCGACGACGGTCAGTCCAACATTGGTGGTTCCCAATGAATATGGACCGGCCGGCGACTGTGTGACTGTAACGCTCTCACCGTCGGGATCATACGATGCAGCATTCACAGACGCGTTCGCGTTGGAGCATAGATTGAGGTCGGTGCCAACCGTAGCGGGACTGCAGAGCGCGCTCGGTGAAACTCCGATGGTTCCGGTGATGTTGGCAAAGGCGGTGGTGGATGGCGTGATGCAGCTTGAATTCGTCGCGCACGGGGTTTGGTCTGTATCCACGATGATGGTGTCGTTGGGGCCGCCGAATGACGCGAATGCTGACGGCGCGAACTGCACGTTGGCAACGAGGCTCTCACCGCTGGGAAGAGTTGCACCGGTTGGTTGGCCGTTGAGCAGGCTGTAGTAGGTGTGGCCGTCGGACTCAGTTCCGAGCCGGATGTTGAGAATGTTCAGATCGCCGCCGCCATTGTTCTGGACGGTCGATCCCATCTGCGCAGAGGTACCGGCTTCGACTTCACCGAATGCGACGAGCCCTGGGGCAGCCACGACCGGGTCAGGCCCATAGCGCTTCGTGCAATTGCCAGAGTCATTGCTGTATTCCTCCTGCACCTGGAACCGGTTTCCATTCAGGACAAAGTTGGTTCCGTCGGGAGCGTAATACCCGTAGATGTAGGAGCACTTGTCTCCGATTTCGTCGGCGTTGCCGCCGATTCCCTTCCATTCGGTGATGAGCGGGTCGGTGTTCGACTCGATCATTTCGTGGGAGGTTGGGCTGATCACGAGGTCGAGCGTCTGGCCGTTTGGAAATCCGGGTGCGGCAGGACTACCCGACTTGCAGTTTCCATCCGAGGCGAATGGCATGAACGAATAGATTCTAGGCGTGGCTGCTCCGTTGAAATAGGAGTGGTAGGCGCAAAACACCGCGTCTTCGCTGGTTTTTTCCACTCCTTCATTGATATCGAAGCACTGCGCCTTGCCGTCCGAGCCCGTGCCGGAGCATTCCCCTACACTGGTTGGCGTAAAGACGAAGTATTCGACGTTGATGCCATTCTGAATCCATTGATGATTTGCGGCGAGCGCAACGTTCACCTCGTTCTGAATGTCAGCATCGGTGAGTGGGCAGTGCGGAGTGGCGGGGACAGCACCGGTCGATGTGCCGTCGCATCCTGAGGGAGCGGCCGTGGTGGTGTCCGTCCACGAAGGTGCGCCGAGCGAAGTCGCATTTGGAACCGGAACGCCGGTTGAGTCGTTGTACTGAGTGACGATGTTGTAGAACGGGGTTCCGCCTACGTTCTCGAAGTACCTCTCGAGTCCGGCCTGATAACCGGCCGGAAATGCCGGAGCGAATCCACCCGCAGGCTGCCAGAAGATCAGGTAATTGGTTGGATTCCGCATCACGGGACCTGAGCCATAAGCCATTGGTCCGGAGGTACATCCTCCGCCTGGGGGCACGGTGACGCCGCAAGCGAAACCTACGGCCTGTTTATCGGCAGCATGTTCAGATCGAAATCGCTTCTCCGCGGGAGGGGAAAGGAATTGGTGAATCTTATTCCCTTTTGGGCTGGTGATCTCGCGACTAAGCCCTGGAGCAGTCGATTTCGATTGCTGCCCCAATGCAAAGGCAGCGGTACACAGGAGAACCACGGTTGCAATTATGCTTCTCATTTCATATCTCCACACGAACAGGTTCGAACAAAGATTTGGATCGAGGCATACGCACTCGCGTATCCCATGGACTCGTTGGCATCGTGCAGCGAAAAGCGGGGAACTCCGCCGCAGTGGGAAGGTTGGAGAGCAGAATCGTGCTTGTTGCGCACACCTACTCCGGGTTCCAAGGAAGCCGCACCTCCATTAGTGTCAGAAACCGCGCAAGCGTTACATAGACGGATAACTGTTGAATACTCCGAAGCCGGCCGTAAAGTATTCATAGAAAGCTGCAGTTTCCCTGATGGAATCCTGCAAATTCGCTTCAAGGTTCTCAAGGCCGGGAGCAGGTGACGGCTTGATGAATTCGGACAATGGCATCTGGAACGCTGAGCGCCGCCTATCGTGCGAGGGGACACCGTTCCGCGTCCCACAAGGATCGAGCACACGCAGAGCTACCGCGGCGCGCAAACGCAAGACCGCGCGACCGTCAGTTAACTACCAGGAAACAACGGCGACAGAAGAGCAGGGGGTCGATAGGAATTAAATCTGAAGAATGGAGCAAACGCGAAAGCGCCGCCAGTTTGGGGCTGGCGGCGCTGGGTGCATCCCGCTGATTCTCCGCCGCTCAGTTGGGGCGAGAGTCGGCGAAGTTCTGATCCTCGCGGCGATGAAGCGTCGGCTTGTCGTCGGAGTTGTTTGGATCGGAGGTCTTGTCGTTTTTATCGTCGGCTCCGGAGCTGGCGCGACGCAGGGATGGGCGCTTCGTATCCTTTGTATCGGTCAGGCGCCGCTTGTTCTCGATGCGCGCCAGACGCGCTTTGACGTCGGTGAATTCCGAAGTGGTGACGGTGTACTCATCGCGCGGCGGAAGAATGCGGGCGATCTCTTCCTGGGAGTGGAGGATGCGATCGGGGGTTTGCGGGTGATCAGAGAAGGCCTTTGCGACCAAGCCGGGCTTGCGCTTTTCGAGCGCCTGCACCTTTTCAAAGAAGCTGAGGAATGCCTGCGGGTCGTAGCCCGCGCGATACATGTATTGAATGCCGAGGTAGTCAGCCTGGCCCTCGAATTCACGCGAGAATTTCAAGAAGGCCATGGGCACGGCAAATTGAACGGCCTCATAAATTCCGTAACCCGTCCAACTGTAGCCCGTCATCATGATGAGCGGAATCGTGCCTAACTGCGCGTAGTTCATGCGCGTCATTTCGCGGGCTGCATGATGAGCGCACACGTGAGCGGTTTCGTGCGCCATGACTCCCGCGAGTTCAGCTTCTTCGTCGGCGTTGAGGATAAGGCCGGAGTTGACGTAGAAGAAGCCGCCAGGAAGCGCCATGGCGTTGATCTCGTCGGAGTCGATGACCTTGATGGTGAAGGGAACCTTGCAATCGGAGTTCTTCACGATGTTCTGACCGACGCGGTTGACGTATTCCGTGACCACTGAGTCGGTGATGAACTTGGTGCTCTTCTCGATCTCCGAGGCATACATCTTGCCCATCTTGATCTCGGAATCGGTCGAGTACCAGTTCCCTAGCCCGCGGCCGCCGATGTCGCGATTGCCTACGGCGCTGACGTCTTCGACGCTACCGGGCTTGACGTTGACTTTCTGGCTGCCGGGCTCGATGACCTTTTCAGGGTTAACGCTGGCGGCGGGGACATCGCCGGCTACGGGTATGGTTCCTGGTTTGCAGGTCTTATTTGCAGTCGCGTCTTTGGAGGTCTTGTCTTTGGACTTCTTGTCCTTCTTGGCCTTGTCGGAGTTCTTGTCGGAGGCGGGCGCAGGGGTGCAGTCGGCCGAGGAGTCGCTGGTCGCCACGGACGGGTTATCGGTGGGGGCCGGCTTTGCGTCTGGCGCAGGATCTTTCGAAGTTCCAGGTGCGGGGGTGGTCTGGGTATCGCCGGGCACGGTGGGTTGGGCCGTAGGGCTGCCGGTCGGGGGCGTGCTGGACGGAGGGGCTTGGGGGGTAGACTGCGCCCAAACCGTCGTGGCCAGCGCCAATGCCAATGCTACAAGGAAGCCAGTCCGCGAACCGTTGGCCTTGAAACCATTGAGAGTTAATGTCATGACCTCACCTCGGGACCTCACCAACCGATGACCTCGAAACGGGACACACCCAATTCCTGGCGGTGCCGCTTCGCTTCGATAGTTAGACGCTAGTATGTGCTTCTGGGGCAGCACCGGTAAAAGAAATTCGGAAGGGCAGGAATTGCGGCTCCTCTTCTTATGGTACGGGACAGGGTGTGGAGTTGGACTCGAGCGAGTTGCGATTTTGTTGGAGCGGGCTGTTGGGTGAATTAGAGTGGGAGCACGTAGAAACAGGGGAGGTAGTGTGCGTCGGGGGTTCCTGTGGGCGGTTCCATTGTTCGTGGCTATGGCCGTGCAAGTGATTGCGCAGCAGGGGCATCCGGGACCTTTTCCGGGAATTCTGCATCGCCATAGGGCGGAGCCACCGGTTGCGCCGAAGGTAGAGGCGAAGAGCGCGATTTTCGACGCGACGAGCCTTGGGTCCCCGCTCAAGCTGGAGAAGGGCTGGCGAGTCGGTGTAACGGCTGATCCCACGGCGGCGAGCCCGGATTTCGATGATTCCGCGTGGGCCGTGCGGGACGCGCAGAATTTCATCGCCGATGTTGCCGGGGGGGATGAGGATGCCGATCACCCAAATGGGCACGACCGGCGATTCGTGTGGTTCCGGTTGCACGTGAAGCTGGCTCAAAATCATGGGCCATTGGCACTGCTCGTAGAACTGCCCGTATCTCAGAACTCGTCTATTTCGGACGGTACAACCGGTCCAGGTATCGATGTGTTTGTCAACGGCAAGAGGATTGATCCAGAGGGACCGCATGGGGACAATCCCTTCCGCTACCAGGCGATCTCGCGAGTCTACAATCTTGGACTTGCGCCGACCGACACATCCGCCACATTGGTGGTGCATACTCCATATATTCCATTCGGAATGGCTGCGTACACGAGCTTTTTTGCCACACGCACATTTCGAATCGGCGATCCTGCCGACTTGCGCCGCAGCCTGGAACTGTGGTCTGTTCACAACCTCTTTGAACGACTTCCTCGGCTTGTGAATGCCATTTTGCTGACGGTGCTGTCGTTCTTTTTGCTGGTCCTCTATTTCACGCAGAAAGGTCACACTGAGTATTTGTGGCTGGCACTGCATGAACTGGTGCAGGCGCCGCTTGGATTTATCGAGTTGGGTGGCGCGGCGGCACTGCTGGACCAGATCTGGTACCAGGCGCTGACCGTGCAATTGGTCGTGATTTCGGCCTATCTCTATTTTGAATTTCTGATTGCATTTCTGTCTCTGCGCAGGCGGTGGTACATTCGGCTGCTGCGCTACACCGCACCGATTCTTCTCGCGGTCGGACCCTCATTGTTGGTGGTTGGCCACAGCAAATTGACCGGGCTGATGGTCTTCATCATCTTTCTATGCAGCTTCTTCTGGATACTTGGCTGGGTACTTTTCATTTTCATCACGCTGATCGCTGCCACGCTGAGGCGCAATTTTGAAGCGGGAATGCTGCTGATTCCGCTGGTGCTCACGATTGTCGGGATTGCAGAGCCGATCTTGACTGGCGGCATGGGAGATATCGGAGGCATGACTTACAAGTCGCCACTCACGCTGCAGGCGGGGCCGATTCCCATTCATTTCGCTGCGATTGCGGACTTTGCGGGACTGCTGTCGATCATCATCATCATCTTCGTTCGCTTCCTGCGCATTCACCATGAGCAGGAGCGCGTGAGCGGTGAACTTGCAGCGGCGCGAAGCGTTCAGGAGTTGATGATTCCGCGCGAGAAGATGGAGACGCCGGGCTACGAAGTGGATTCGGTTTACAACCCCGCGACGGAAGTGGGTGGAGACTTCTTCCACATAGAAACTGCGGTCGACGGAGGCTTGCTAGTGATCATTGGCGACGTCGCCGGAAAAGGTCTGCAGGCCGCGATGAACGTATCGATGCTCATGGGGGCGCTTCGCCGCACGCCCGACAAGCATCCTGCCCGGATACTCGAGTCGCTGAACCGTGTGCTGCTGGGGAGCGAAAGCTTTACGACCTGCCAGGCGGCATGGTTTGGGCCGGATGGAGAACTCGTGCTGGCGAACGCCGGCCACCTGCCGCCCTACCTCAATACTCAGGAAGTAAAGCTGCCCGGTGGTCTGCCGCTTGGAGTGGTTTCCGATGTCCACTACGACGAGGTGCGGCTGTATTTGCATCCGGGCGACCGAATGCTGATGATGTCAGACGGCGTGGTGGAGTCGCGCGAGCCGTCGGGCGAGCTATTCGGTTTTGACCGAGTGCATAATCTGAGCAACCAGTCGGCGTTTTACATTGCCGATGCCGCGAAAGCGTTTGGTCAGGAAGACGACATCACCGTGCTGACAGTGAGACGGCTGGAGCAGTCGATGGCGGCGTAGGCTTCACGGACCTGTCTCTTCTCCATTACGGCCATGCCGGCCGGAGACTCCGAGCTCTTCCCTGGGATCGCAGTGCACTATTACGGGGTCGTCTTACTGGATGGCGGTGGTGAGAGTGGTGGTGACAGCGAAGAAGGTTGTGTTGACGCTGTGGGCGATTGCGTCCATGCCGGCAACCGTGCCGAGGGCGACCATGGTGAAGCACAACGCATACTCAGTTAGATTCTGAGCTTCTTCGTTTGCCAGGATTGTCCTCAAACAGGCAGTCAGGACCGGGAAGATATCTTGCATGGTCGATCTCCCTTTCGTTGCCAGACGTTGCACCATTGAAGACAGTACATTGCATTCAGGGCACTTGCGCCAGATGCCGGAAGTCTGTGGACTTCCGTGTTTACGCTAAATAGAAAGCCCCACCCCTCCGGGTGAGGCTTTTCGTTTGGAGAGCACGGCGAGGAGTCGACCACACCGGTGCTGCCTCAGTCGTAATATTCGAGGCCGAGGTGGGTGATGAGGTCGGCTCCCATGATGTGGCGCAGCGTGTTCTTGAGCTTCATCGACTGGATAAAGAGATCGTGCTCGGGGTAGAGGCCCTCGCGAGTCTGCGGAGACTTCAGATAGAAGCTCAGCCACTCTTGAATACCGATGGACCGCAGCGACGGAGTGCGCTTGGCCAGATCGAGGAACAGCACCAGGTCGAGCGCGATGGGCGCGGCGAGAATGGAGTCGCGGCAGAGGAAATCCACCTTGATCTGCATGGGATAACCAAGCCAGCCGAAGATGTCGATGTTGTCCCAGCCCTCTTTGTTGTCGCCGCGAGGCGGATAGTAGTTGATGCGCACCTTATGAAAGATGTCTTTGTAGAGATCGGGATAGAGCTCGGGCTGGAAGATGTAGTCGAGCGAGCCAAGCTTGGACTCTTCCTTCGTCTTGAACGACTCGGGATCGTCGAGCACTTCGCCATCGCGGTTGCCGAGAATGTTGGTGGAGTACCAGCCCGAGACGCCGAGCAAGCGCGCTTTGAAAGCGGGCGCAAGGACGGTCTTCATGAAGGTCTGGCCGGTCTTGAAGTCCTTGCCGCAGATGGGCGCGGCGTTGCGCTTGGAAAGCTCGATGAGCGCGGGTATATCGACTGTCAGGTTGGGTGCGCCGTTGGCAAACGGGACGCCTTCGCTGAGTGCGGCATAGGCATAGATCTGCGACGGAGCGATACCGATGTCGTTGGTCTCGAGGCCCTTCTCAAAGGACTCGATGGTGTCGTGCACCGGGGTCGCTTCAATGAAGATTTCAGTTGAACCGCACCAAATCATCACGACGCGGTCGACGGTCTTTTTGAAGTTCTGGATGTCGGCGCGGACTTGGTCGGCGAGATCGCGCTTGTTCTTTCCCTTTTTGACGTGAGTGCCGTGCAGGCGCTTGACGTAGTACTGATCGAAGACGGCGGGCAGCGGCTTGATGGTCTCGAGATACGGTTTGAGCTGCTCGATGATTTCCTTATCGAGCACCTTGGCGTGGGCAGCGGACTCGTAGACATTGTCCTCAAAGATGTCCCAGCCGGTGAAAACGATGTCGTTGATGTTGGCGATGGGGACGAATTCTTTAATCAGGGGCGATTTGTTGTCGGTGCGCTTGCCGAGGCGGATAGTGCCCATTTGAGTCAGGGAGCCGATGGGTTTGGCGAGCCCGCGGCGCACGGCCTCAACGCCGGCGATCATCGTGGTGGCGACTGCGCCGAGTCCGACAACCATGACTCCCAATTTGCCCTTGGCGGGCTCTGGTTGTACCCCGGTCTTCGACCCCTCGGACGAAGACCCGTCCGCGGGGGCACCGGTCTTCTGGCCGCCTTGTTCTTCAGTGCTCATCAGTATCTCCTAACCTTCCTTTGATTGCTTTGAACCCAATCAATTCAAAATCGACATTTGTAAGACGAAACAGTGTACGCCCGTGAGGCGGTTGACAGCTTGAGGCAACTCTTATGCTGAGCTTGGCTGCTTGAGACGGTTGTAGTGTGTCCAGACGAACCAGACGATGGATGCAACGAGGGCCAGTTCGACGACGAGGTGGAAGCGATGAAAGGCCTCATGAAAGCGCGGGTCGGTGTGCCATTTTTCGCCGAGCTTCATACCGACGTAAGCGAGTCCGAAACACCATGGCCACGAGCCCAGAAATGTGTAGATGTGAAAGCGGAACTGAGGCATGCGGGCGACACCGGCGGGAAACGCGATGAATGTGCGAACGACCGGCAAAAGCCGCCCCAGGAGGACAGTAATCGTTCCGTACCGTTCAAAAAAGTGCGTCATGCGGCCCAGGTCATGATGGCTCATCAGCACCCACCGGCCGTAGCGTTGGACCAGCGGCCGCCCCCCCCAGGCTCCGATCCAATAGGCGACGACCGATCCGACATTGCAGCCGATGGCGCCAGCCGTTGCCGCCCATAAAAGGCTGAACTGACCCTTGTAAACGAGGTAGCCTGCGAAGGGCATGATGATTTCAGAGGGGAGGGGGATGCAGGCGGATTCGATGCCCATGAGAGCGACGATTCCCGCATAGCCCAATGAGCCGATTACCTGGGTTACGAAGTGAACTAGATAGGGCAGAATGCGTTCGGTCATGAGCCTATCCAGTATATAGGCCGTGGGTGGGGAGGCTCTGACGCGGTGGCGGTGCATGAGGCTGTGAAAGGAGCAGGGCTCGTTTTGCTACGATGAGGGGTGATTTCACAGATAGCGCGAGGTGAATGAAAGTGGCTGAATTTCCTCCTGTTCCATTGACCCTTGAAGGCTCCAGCATGCTGCACCAGTTCTTCCGGTTTGACTGGAAGGAGTGGAACCGTACTCCGCCGGCAGATCGCGACGGGATCGTGGGTCAGGCAACGGCGGCGTTGAAGTCCCTTGAGCGGGCTGGACCGGAAGCGCCGATACGGTCGGCACTGTTTTCGCAGCTTGGCCACAAGGGCGACCTGATCCTGGTTCATTTTCGCGATTCGCTTGAGGCGCTGAACCAGGTTGAGCTGAACCTGGCGCAGACGGAGTTCTACAACTTTCTAGACCTGCGGCATTCGTATGTGTCGGTGGTTGAACTGGGACTCTACGAGTCGAGCCGCAAGACGTATGAGACGGCATCGGCGAAGGGGCTCGAGACGTTTTCGCCGGAGTGGCAGGCGGAGGTGGACGCATCGCTCCAGCGCGGAGCGGAGGCGATGAAGCCGCGGCTCTTCCCTGCTTTCCCGGAAACAAAATATATGTGCTTTTATCCGATGGACCGCAAGCGCGGCGAGGGCGTGAACTGGTATTCGGTGCCGTTTGCCGAGCGGCAGCGGATGATGCACGAGCATGGGCTGATCGGGCGGCGGTATGGCGATCGCGTGAAGCAGATCATCTCGGGGTCGATTGGCATGGATGACTGGGAGTGGGGCGTGGATTTGTTTGCCGATGACCCAGTGGTTTTCAAGAAGCTGATCTACGAGATGCGGTTTGATGAAGTGAGCGCGGTGTATGCGCTGTTTGGGCAGTTCTTTATCGGGGTAAGGTTGCCGATGGAGAGGCTGGGTGAGTGGCTGGAAGGACGGCTGTAGCCGTAGAATTCGGCGCAATGGCCAATAAAGCTGAGCCGAAAGGTGCTAAATCGAAAACGCTTCTCCGGAATGTGGACATCAATTTAAAGGCAACGGGTTCGATGGCAAAGACGCACATTGGCGTAAGGATCACGAACGCGCAATGCCTTACGCTCAGGCTTGGCTCCTAATCAAGGCGGGACACTATCGGCGGAAGCCTGCAATTGATCTGTCAAAATAAGTTCGACGAAGCGATCGCGCGCCGGATCGAATTCTGCTTCCGTGATCCGAACGATCTTCATTTCTTCCGGCCACCGTCAGGCTGCGTCCAGGTTGAGGCGCTTGCCCAATGCCCGGAGCGCAACATCGATGCGATCAATCTTGGTGGAATGCTTGAGGTTCGTAAGCCGGTTCACTTCCTGTTTCGTGGTTCCGATGCGCCGCGCCAATTCGACGGGGCGGACGTTCTGACGCAACATTTCGTTGAGCAAGAGAACCTTCGCCGCCAGACTGGGGGCCAACTCCACGACCGCCTGGCCGCGCCTAGGTTCAGAGGGCATGGGAATCGGGCGGTTGTCATCGAAGTAAAACTCCATCGATAGTTCGAGAGCTTCCTTCGCCATCGCCATCGCCTCGTCGCGGTCAAGTCCCTGGGTATGAGCCTCGGGGATGTCGGGGAAACTAACCACGATAAACTTTCCGCTCTTGCGGAGATTCACTGGGTACCCGCGCATTTTCGTTACTCCTTGTCCTTGAGACCGAGTTGTTTCTTGATGTCCTCCAAGAGACCTTTCGAGATGTCCTTATGGTGCATAGGCAGAACCGATACCCGACCGTTGTAGAAGAGCTTGAGATGCGATCCCTTCTGAGTTCCGAAGGTCACGCCCTGTTTTGCCAACCAACGCCTGAACTCCGAACTCTTCACGGCTCAAGAGTACACAATTATGTTTACTACAGCAAGTTTCTAAAGAGGTACTCGGCGCGCGGTCCCGCATGACAGGCGAAGACCTCCTCGGCCAGGCACCTCGCCCTCTTCCCCAAGGTGGGGTAGCATGAATCTCAATCGAGATAAATCATGCCGATAAAACCCATCCGCAAACCCGTCAAGGAACCCGCGCCTCAAACCACGACTGAGAAGCCTAATGCCGCGAAACGCGACCGCAATTTGGCCCCGGAGCGGGTGGCGGCGATTTTGAAGGCGCTGGATGAGGCTTATCCGGATGCGGTTTGCGCGCTGACACATCGGACGCCTTGGGAACTTCTGGTGGCTACGATTCTTTCGGCGCAGTGTACTGATGTGCGCGTGAACATGGTGACGCCGGAACTGTTTCGGCGGTTCCCTACCCCGTCGGCGATGGCTAGGGCGAAGTTGCCGGAGCTTGAGGACCTGATTCGCACCACGGGGTTCTTTCGCAACAAGGCAAAGTCGATTCAAGGCGCTGCGAAGAAGATCACGGAAGAGTTTGGCGGCAAGGTTCCGCAGACGCTGGCGGAACTAATCACGGTGCCAGGTGCGGCGCGGAAGACGGCCAACGTGGTGCTCGGGGTCTCGTACGGTCTGGCTGAGGGCGTGGTGGTGGACACGCATGTTTTTCGCATTGCGCGCCGATTGGGGCTGGCAAAAGGCGACACGGTGCAGGAGGTCGAGCAGGAGCTAATGAAGGTGCTGCCGCAGGATCGCTGGATCAGTTTTTCACACCAGGTGATTCATCATGGGAGGCAGGTTTGCATCGCGCGCAAGCCGAAGTGTGAACAATGCAACCTGGAGCAGTTGTGCCACTCCAAAGACAAGACGTGGTCGAGTTGATCGCTATCCCAGGTCTCAAAAGCGAGATCCTTCGACATGCTCAGGACAGGCTCTGGGGCACCCAGCTTTCGTAAGGATTGATGTTTCCCAAGGTACGGGATGAGGGTTTTAGAGCGGTTCTCCAATTTCTATGTGGCATCTCCAGTTCCGTACAAGGTGGCTTTTACTTCCACCCCAGCGACCAAGACCTGTCGCCGGGGACCCCGGCGAGGAAAAAGCCACTTAGCGACATCGCTTCGCTATACACCAATTGGAGAACCGCTATAGTTTCCCACTCATGTCGCGAAGAGACTGCGCCGTGGACGGGCAGCCTCTCTCCCTAACTGGGTGGGGCGAGGAGTGATGAGGTGGCGGCGATGAGGCCCGGGACGTCGTGGGTAGCTGCTTCGGCGGCGGGGGGCCAGTGAAGCTCGCGTAGGGTCTGGCTGGTGACGGGACCGATGGAGATGGCTGGAACGCCGTCGATCGGGAATGAAATTCCGGCTAGTTTAGCGACCTCAGCGAGGTGGGTCACGCTGGAAGAGCTGGTAAACGTGACCGCGTGAACGGCTTCGGCAAGAGCCTTGCGAAGTTGGTCGGGAGCCCCAGCGGGGACCAGGTTGCGATACGCGTCGACCACGTTGACGTTCGCACCCACGTCGCGAAGAGCGTCCGGAATTACGTCGCGAGCGATTGCAGCGCGCGCCAGCAGGACGCGCTTGCCGGTGATTCGATGTGCGAGTTCACTCACCAGGCATTCGGCGTGGTAGCTCTTTGGGATCAGCTTCACGGCCAGGCCAGCTTGCTGAGCGGCTTCAGCGGTAGCGCTTCCGATGGCTGCCACGTGGAGATAGCGCTGCGACAGGGACAGTTTTTGCGCAACGGCTCGCTGAACGATTGCGTGCACCGCATTGGTGCTGGTGACGATGAGCCAGTCGTAGCTATAGAGCTGCATGAGCGCGCGGTCGAGCGAATCGTAACTGACAGGCGGGCGGATTTCAAGCACCGGCACTTCGACAGGGACGGCGCCGAGAGCGCGTAGGCCATCACTCAGCTTGCCGGCCTGATGCGTGGCTCGCGTGACAAGCACGCGGCGGCCGGTGAGCGATTGTGTATTCAATGGGAACCTCTGGCTGCGGCCTCGAGAAACGACCCGGCTCCCATTTCGATTAACTTCGCGGCTGCCAGCCGCCCAAGGGCGATTGGGTCGGAGTTGATGAGCGGCTCGGCGTGGTGAATGCGGATGGCCGCGCCTGTCACTGGATCGGCAACGACGGCGAAGATTTCAATTTGCTGCCCTGCTCCATTGCTGTAGCCAGCGTTTTGCACCGGGCGGCAGTGAATGCCGATGGGAACCTGGCAGCCGCCGCCCAGAGCCGCAAGCGCCGCCCGTTCGGCGGTGACAGCAAAGCGGGTATTGGAGTCGTCGAGGAAGGCGACGGCGCCGATGGTCGATGCGTCGTCTTTGCGGGTCTCGATGCCGAGCGAGCCCTGGCCGGCAGCAGGACAGAAGTCTTTGGGGTCGAGGCGCTCGCGTACCCACTCTGTTTTTTCAAGGCGGTCGAGGCCCGCGGCGGCGAGAAGAATTGCGTCGACGCTGCCCTCGCCGAGTTTGCGAAGGCGGGTGTCGACGTTGCCGCGAAATTCAACGGCTTCAATATCGGGTCGGAGTGCAACCAACTGTGCGCGACGGCGCTGGCTGCTGGTGCCCACTTTTGCACCTCTCGGTAATGCGAGGATGCTTTCGTATTTGATCGAAACAAGAACGTCGCGCGGATCGACACGGGGCGGGGTTGCCGCGAGCGCGAAGGGCTCAGGAAGTTCCGTAGGTAAATCCTTGAGCGAATGTACGGCCAGATCAACGCGACAGTCGGCGAGGGCATCCTCAATTTCTTTGGTGAACATTCCCTTGGAGCCGACCTGTGCGAAGGTCACTTCTTGAAGTTTGTCGCCGGTGGTCTTGATGATCTCGATTGTGACGGAGTGGCCCTGGGCGCGGAGGAGTGTGGCGATGTGGTTGGCCTGCCAGAGTGCCAATTGCGAGCCACGGCTGCCAATCCGAAGATTCATTTACCACCCACTGCGCTGGTCTCGTTGACTCGTGCTGGTTTCTCTGGTGCGGAGGTTTCCTGGTTCGTCTCCGCCGGGGTGGGCGAGGTTTGTGCTTCCGCCTCTGCCGAAGCGGGCAGCGACCAAGTATCGCACAGTGCTTCGAGGCGCGCTGAGTCGTTTTCACGAGCGGCCTGCTTGAGAGCCTGCATGGGTGGGTGGAGGAACTTGTTGACGAGACCGCGAGTGAGGGCTTCGACAGCGGCAAGTTGATCCGCGCTAAGTGGGCCGAGGCGAGCCTGTATGCGGCGGAGCTCGGACTGGCGGATCTCTTCGGCCTGGCGTTGCAAGGTGACGATGGCCGGGGCTACGTTTACGGTGCGCTGGCGCTGGCGGAACCGGTCGACTTCGGCGGCGATAAGGGTCTCGGCGTCGCCGGCCTGCGCGCTGCGTTCGGCCATGTGCGATGCGGCTACTGCCTGAAGGTCGTCGATGTCGTAGACGAAGATGCCTTCGAGGCTGTTCATCGCAGGGTCAACGTCGCGGGGCACGGCGATGTCTATAAAGAACATGGGCCGGTTGCGGCGGCGATGCATGAACGCGTGGCCATGCTCGCGGCGGAAGATCGGGTGTGGCGCGCCGGTGGAACTGATGACAATGTCCGCTTCTGTTGCCGCTTCGTAGAGCTGCTCGAAGGGGATAACGCGGCCGTTGAATGGCTCGGCGAGCTGGCGGGCGCGTTCCTGGGTGCGGTTGGTAACCAGGATCGCCCCGGCTCCCTGCTGGACGAGGTGGCGGGCGGCGAGCTCGCTCATTTTGCCGGCGCCGACGAGGAAGACGGTACGGCCGTTGAGCGAGCCGAAAATTTTGCGCGCCAACTCGACCGCGACTGAGGCGATGGAGACGGAGTTGGAGCCGATGGCGGTTTCAGTGCGGACGCGCTTGGCGGCGGCAAAGGCGCTCTGGAGCAGATGTTCAAGCTGGCCGGAGACAGTGCCTGCGGCGCGGGCTGTGGCGAAGGCGTCCTTGACCTGGCCGAGGATCTGAGGCTCTCCGACGACCATGGAGTCCAGGCTGGCGGCGACCCGAAACAGATGGCGAACGGCTTGCTGATCGCGATGGAGATAGATGTGAGGCGCCAGCAGCGCAGGATCGAGTCCAAAATGATTTTGCAGGAAGGCGGTCACGTCTGTCTCAGGCGAATCAACGGTGGCGAGCAACTCCACGCGGTTGCATGTTGAGACGATCATGCACTCGGTGACGCCGGGCAGAGCTGCGAGGGCGCGGGTGGCTTCGAGCAGGTCTTCGCGGGAGATGGCGATGCGCTCGCGCACTTCGATGGGTGCGGTCTTGTGGTTGACTCCGATGAGGACGAGGGAGCCTGGGCTCAAGGGGCGGCTCATGGGGCACCGTACCTGTGAACGTGGCTGAAGACGTTGGCCACCCAGACGGCCAACATTGCAACCAGCACTGCGCCAGAAAGGTATGCGGCCCGGCGGCCACGCAATCCCGCGGTTTGGCGGAGAAATAGGAGGAGAACGTAAATGAGCCACAGACCGAAGGAAGCGAGAACTTTAGGGTCGAGGAAATAGGCCGCGCCGAGAGATGTCTCCTGAACGAGGACGGCTCCGATGACGAGGCCGACGGTCATGCATGGAAAGCCAAAGAGCAGCATCGCGTGGGCAAGGCGTTCGAGGGTGTCAAGGGGCGGGAGCCAGTCGAGTGGAACCCACCATGAGTCTTGTCCGGCTTTGAGCTTGGCTTTGAGGCGCCGCTCCTGAAGGAGGTAGAAGACTGATGCAAGCAGGCTCAGGATTAGCGCTGCATAGGCGCCGAGAAGGGCTGAAATATGGGCGATAAGCCAGCTCGTGCGCACACCGGCGGACGGAAAGGTGTATCGGGTGAGGCCCAATGAAGGTACGAAAACCAGGAAGAACGTGATGGGTAAGGCAAAGATCCCGAGAGAGATAGCGTCGTAGAGCCACCAGGCGAGGAAGAACAGGCCGGCCACGGCAAAACCGAGAATCGATTCCGCTTCGCGGGCGCCGACCGGGACCCAGCGATGGGCCTGAACCAGCATTTCAACGGAGGAGACGAAATGGAAAAAGAAGGCCATGCCGCCCAGGTGGACGCACCACCTGCGCCAACGCTCCTCTGAATAAAGGACGGCGGGGAAGATGGAGACACTTGCTGCGGCGTAAAGGACGACCGCGACTCGGAGCCAGAGGAGATGCATTCCGTGTTCAACCTTAAGGCCTTATCCACCAGTATACTGTGATCCAAATCACGTTGTTGGCGGTTTGGTAAGTCAGGATCCTGGTGAAAGAAGTCTCCGTTGAAAGCCATTTTGAGGGGCTGTTTCGTCCGGAGCGAGCGTTAAAGTGCGGCTTTCAGGATGGCTAAGCCGGCGGTGGACACTTGCACGTCATCTTCTGACTTGCCGCCGCTGAAGGCGACGATCACGTAGCCCGCTTTGACCTTGGCTACGACGCCACCCTGCCAACCGAATTCGCCGGTCATGGGCGGACGGGTGGCGGTGCCGCTGTTCTGTAGGGTGTCGGCCATTTCAGAGGCCTTTGCGTAGGCGATGCCAAGCAGGTTGTTTCCTTTTTCGGTCGCAGAGGGCGGATCTTTCATTTTGCCTACGACGGTCATTCGGGAGGACCAGCCGTGGATGGTTTCGCCTTGGGCATAGGCCACGACCGCGACGCCGGTGACTTTGAGTTCGGCGGCACGTTGCCGCATGGCATTGAGCGCGCTGATGGCGAGGGCGTCGAATTTTTTGGCGCTGACAGGCTTGGAGGTCTTGGGGGGCGAGGCGGGGTCGGATGCGACGGCGTATGGTGCCTGGGCTGCAAGACTCAGTGTGAAAATCATTAGCGCGATTGAGAGCAACTTCTTCATTCCATCTCCCGGCGACGGCATTCGCAGCACGGCGCCTTTGTTGCAGGATTCAGCGGAAATTTTACTCTGGGCAGATGGGCTGCGATTCGACCGTGTTCTGCACAGCTTTGCGCAAGGCCCTTCCACGGTAATCTGTAGTCAATCGTGCAACCCGCTGAAACCCAAACCGCGGCTTCGCCGGCTTCCCTTTCCACTGATGGACCTGTGCTTGAACTGACACCTCCGACAGAGGTGGTCGAGAAGCCCGCGGTGGAAAAGACAACGGCCGAGCTTACTCCATTTATGCGTCAATGGTCGGCGGCGAAGCGGGAGAATCCGGACGCGCTACTGTTTTTCCGGATGGGCGACTTCTATGAGCTCTTCTACGACGACGCGGTCATCGTGAGCCGGGAGCTGCAGCTGACCCTTACGGCACGGGACCGCGAGCGCAATCAGCCGATGTGCGGAGTTCCCTATCACGCGGTCGACGGATACCTGACACGATTGCTGCGGAAGGGCTACCGCATCGCCATCTGTGACCAGATGGAAGACCCGAAGCTTACGAAGAAAATCGTGCGGCGCGAGGTGACGCGTGTGCTGTCGCCGGGTACGGCGCTCGACTCGGGGCTCGGGCAGGAGCAGA
>Ga0137379_10001139_pt1 | contig 24028 bp, 19 predicted proteins | sample SagtaG_18_FD_104812 | JGI IMG/M metagenome (GOLD analysis project Ga0137379, IMG submission 104812) | Vadose zone soil microbial communities from Sagehorn Ranch, Mendocino, California, USA - Sage2_L_80_16 metaG | ecosystem: Environmental > Terrestrial > Soil > Vadose zone | place: USA...
GACCGCAAGGCCATGAAGGAGATTCGCCGCATCCGCGACTATGCAATCATCAAAATTCCACTTGAGGATACACTTCATTTTCGGCTTATGAACACGTTGCGACGAGGTGCTCTGCAGCGACATGCGTTCGAGTCCGTAGGTCACGTTAACTGCTATAGCGTGCGAACTTACCGCAAGGCGATCGAAGAGTGTGGTGGAGAGATCATTTTCCAGAAGTGTACGAATATTTTCGACTACTTTCTCACTCATTCAAGTTGTCGTTCGCAGATAAATGGCTGGCAGTATGCTAAGAATTGGATATTTGCAAAGGCCAGCCAGGCGGCTCCTCGGCTGACAGCCAGGCTCGTCCGCGATCATGTGGTCATGCTTGTCCACTTCCGAGGTTGAGCATGTGCGTGTAGCAGTCCAGGCCAGAATCACTGTCATGGAGTATGCTTGCTAGAAATACAAAGCTCCTCAGAATGGCGCTAAATTGCGCGGGACGGCTCGGTGCCGGGCCGTCGCCTGCCTGCGTCAAGTATGGGGCGGTCGAGATAAGTCCTTATCTGAATGATGCCCGGGCAGCAGCGAGCATTTCTGCTGACTTCGAACTCGCTTGGGCCTGGCGTGAATGGGGAATCGAGCGGGCTGAGGAGATGGGCTTGATGGAACGCAGGAACATACCTTTGATTTTGGAACTGCTCGAGGACTTGGGCATCCCCATTACTTTCGCAACAGTTGGTCACCTTTTTCTCGAGTCGTGTGGAGTCAAGGGAGACGGTGTGGCTCATCCCACGATGCCTCGTCCCCATTTGAACCGTCGCTGGCAAGGTGATTGGTATCAGCACGATCCGGCGGGGAGCCTATGCACCCATCCGGCTTGGTACTGCCCCGACTTAATTCGCTCCATCCAGAAGTCTAGATCTCCTCACGAGATAGGTTGCCATACTTTCAGCCACATTGAGTTTTCTCCTGAGTGCTCCAACGAGGAACTGGTGATGGCAGAAATCCGAGAATCGCAGAAGGCCATGGAGGAATTTGGAATTCAACTGCGAACATTGGTTTATCCCTTCAACGTCATGGGGCATCAGTACCTTACAGTATTATCGACGCTTGGCGTCGTGGCGGTTCGGCACAGAGATACGAAACTCGCACTGGCCTATCCAGAGCGGGACAGCTCAGGTGTTTACAAGATCTACGAGACGATGGGCCTTCGACAGTCTAAATACTTTGATCAGTCTGCAAAAGCCCTCATCTTACTTGAGGAAGCAGCGAAGCGACGCCTATGTTACCATCTTTGGTTTCACCCCTCGGATCCAACGGAACGGTTCCAAACGATCTTTCACGAGATACTAGGGCATATGGCGCGGTTGCGAAAGGGTGGAGAGCTCTGGGTCGCCACGATGCAGGGTCTCACAGCCTATTGTGAAGCACGGCGGACCACGACCGTGGAAAACAAGTGGGACGGCGACAGGTTAATTATGCACTTCCGGTCAACATATGACCGCGACAAGTACGGATTGACCGAACTAACCCTCCGTGTGCAGTGTCAGAAAAGGCCGCTTGAGCTCAAACTCTGCGATGACCGCACGACTAAGATTTTGACTGAGGAAGAGTTCCGCTACTGTGACAAGTCGGGAACACTCGTTGTGAACGTGCCATGCGACACGCGACAATGTGAACTCTCCATGGATCGGTGACGTGTGCAACGTGTTGATTTGCGGTATGGCAAATCCTTCCGTGAGACGGCCAACTGGAGGCGCAGTTGAGGATTGCGCACTAATCGGAAATCGTGCCACCAATATCCTGTTCCTCGACTCGATCTTTTTCCTTGGGGGGGCTGAGCGGGTTACATACGACCTCGTTCACCGTTTGGACCGCGAACGCTATCGCCCCGTATTGTGTACGCTTTACGAACCCGGTCCAGTCGGCGAGTGGTTTATCAGGGATGGCTTTCGTTTTTATCAGCGGTTGATCAGCTTTGCCTACGACGTGCGAGCCCTTTGGAGGCTCGGGAGGATTATAGTTCGTGAGCAGATCGGACTCATCTATCTCATCAATCAGCCGTTGACCATGTTTTGGGGATTGCTTGCAAGCAAGTGGCATCACATCCCGATTATTTCAGTCGTGCACAACACCTTTTTTGGCGGGGAAACTCCAAAGTCGCGAGTCACTCGCATGCTGATGACCAGAGCGGATGCCATCGTCGCGGTTGCGGAAATGCAAAGAGAGCATCTCGTTCGAAATGAACGCATGCCGGAATCGCTCGTTCGGGTGATCCATAATGGGATCGATCTCGCCCACTTTCAGCCCCGCGTAGGACGTGAGGAACAGCGCCGGTCCCTGGGCTTGGATCCCATGGGCCCGGTCGTTGGCATCGTCGGGAGGCTAGTGCATCTCAAAGGACTAGACATCTTCCTCCAGGCAGCAAAGGCCGTCCTTAAGGACTTGCCTGCAACCCAATTTCTCATCGTGGGCGATGGCCCTGAAGGCGAGAGTCTCAAGAATCTCTCCCGCGCGCTCGGAGTCGAATCCAGTGTTTTTTTTCTTGGACGTCGGGATGACATTGCCGACCTTATCCAAGTATTCGACATTGCCGTGCTGTGCTCGCGGACAGAGGCTTTGCCGATGGTGATCCTTGAGTACATGGCCCTGGCGAAACCTGTTATTGCAACGCGTGTCGGCAGCGTGCCGGAACTGGTCATCGATGAGGAAACAGGGCTGGTAATTCATGCGGAAGACGCCAAAGGACTAGCTGATGCTTTGCTGGCGCTCCTGCGCCAGCCTGGCCGCGCCAAGCAGATGGGATTGGCTGGCCGCGAAAGGGTTCAGAGTTCATTTTTGGTATCCAATACTGTCCAAAAAACACAGCAGTTGTTTTCCGAACTGCTCCGGCGTTAACGTGCAGGGAGGGAGGAGTAAAAATCCGAATGCGGCAAGCATCCAACGGCTTGCTTTGGAACGTTCTCTTGCGACTGCAAACCGGGCTTCGATCCCTGTCCACTGACGCCAACCCGGTGATGCGGCAAGGGATCGCGTAGCGGATGGACCGTGTCCCTCCTTCGACAAGGAACGTCCTCACGAGAGCCGAAAACAGCGGCTCAAATCGGAACCATCTTTACTGTGCCAAACGCCGCTCAGCATTATGAACGCGCGATAGAATTGATCTGGAGCCGTTTTAGGAACATTGGCCGGCCGCTGGCCGCGTCCGGTGCACTATGATACAGCCCTTAAAACTTTCCGACTCTGCTCAAGCGCTCCTTTCTTGTCCGGCCTGCAAGAGCAAGCTCACGAAGACAGATGCTCGATTCTCATGCACCAATCCAACGTGCAACTCCCAATTCCCAACGGTTGATGGTGTGCCTGTGCTCATAAACGATAATTCCAGCCTGTTTTCAATCGACGACTTTGTCTCTCATCGCCAGACAACTTTCGACTTGACGAGCAATCCGATCAAAGTGTCGATCAAGCGGTTGCTCCCAAGGTTAGGCAGGAATATCAAGGGCAGACTCAATTATCAGGAACTTGCCAGGTTGCTTCTATGTCAGCCGTCAAATCCCCGAGTCCTAATTATCGGGGGAAGTATTTTGGGCGAAGGGACGGAAGCTCTCCTGAGAGAATCCCGTGTCGAGCTCGTCGAAACCGATGTGTCATTTGGGCCGCGGACACAACTGATCAGTGATGCACACGACATTCCATTTGCGGGTGAAACGTTTGACGCAGTTGTGGTGCAGGCCGTTCTACATTGTGTGACCGAGCCAGCTAGGTGCGTTGGGGAGATTCACCGAGTCTTGAAGAAGCAAGGGTTGGTCTATGCGGAAACCTCGTTCATGCAACAAGTGGTGGATGCTCCCTACGACTTCACGAGGCTGACGCATTTAGGGGTGCGTCGGCTTTTTCGGAACTTTGAAGAGATCGAAAGCGGCGTAGTGTGTGGGCCAGGCATGGCGCTGGCTTGGTCATTGCAGTTCTTCATGCTTAGCTTTGCTGAGTCAAAACTTGTGCGGGGGGCAATCCGAGCTCTGTGCCAAGTGGGCTTATGCTGGCTCAAATACTTCGATTACTACCTTGCCCACAAACCGGCGTCTTTTGACGCGGCATCGGGGTTTTATTTCATGGGGAGGAAGAGTGAGCACACGCTCAGTGATCGCGACTTGGTTCGTCTCTACAGAGGATCGCGATAGTTTTGAGACATGGGGAGCTGGACTCTCGATCGGCCGGCGGTTTCCTCGAAACCCAATGTGCAGCGTCAACGTTTCTAGGGCACCAAAGTTGCGCCAGAATGGGGCGTTCTGGGAAGTGGTAATTTGTTCCGATTTACGTGTGGTATAGCTAGCCGCTTGCAGGTGCGGGCCGATGACAATGACAAACTGTTGGAAATGGCAGGTAGCTCCGCGATCGCGGGTCAACCACACGAATGCCGAGCCTCCGATCCCACGGAACTGATCGAACACATTGAGATGGGCTCCAGCACCTCCAAGATTGGCCGTCATGCGCTTTCAACCGTGGTTTCGTCCTCGTTCGGGATCATCACGAGCGTACTGCTGGATGCTCTGACGATGGGCCTGTTCGGCCTTGGGTCCCAAACGGATGCCTACTTTATCGCGATCACGATTCCCACACTGCTCATTACGATCATGACACTGCAGGCCACCAGAGTCGTGCAGCCCATATTCATCAGTAGGCGGGAGAATGTTGGGGAAGCTGAGGCCTGGGATTTCGTCAACCTGATGATGGCCGGTGGGACGCTCTGGGTCGCCGTCCTTTCGGTTTTGGGAGCACTCCTCTCGCCTCTCTTGATCCGGGCACAGGCCCTGGGTTCTGACCCGGGTTTGGTCGCGTTGTCCACGAAGCTCAGCGTCTTCATGTTTTTGGTGCTTCCATTATACCTGCCTATCATGGTGATGCGGGCAATCTTGAACAGTTTGGGTGTATTTGCCTTGCCGGGTGCAATGAAGTTCATCGAGAACATTTTTAAAATCTTTTTTGTTGCTGTGGCCGCACGACACTTAGGAGTCATGACCTTGGTTCTGGGAGGCTTGGCCGGTGCGCTGTGCCAGCTGTGGAGTTTTTACGCCGCCTTGAGAAGAAGGGGCTACCGATTCAAGCCAGTCTTTCGGTTCGTCCATCCGGACCTTCTGCGCACCTACCGCTTGATGATTTACCCGGTGGTAGGCCAAGCGTGCGCCATCGGAGTGGAGTTCGTTAGTAATGCATTAGGATCGACGCTCGGGGCAGGTAAAGTGAGTGCATTACGAATGGCCACCAGAATCGTCGAAAGTTTCGGCGGATTACTGGCGGGCAGCATTGTCCTGGCAGCCATGCCAACCGTTTCAAACAGCATCTCCAAGGGTGATCACGATGGGGCGAAGGAAGACGTCCGGCACGGTCTCTTTCTGTTGCTGCTGGTGACGCTGCCCGTGTCGGTTTGGCTGGCGATGTTGCACCGGCCTTTCATTGCGTTCCTGTACGAAAGAATGAGTTTCTCGGCAGCCGACACAGCGCTCGTTTCAAACGTGCTGCTGCTGCTGATTCCATACATCTTTTTGTGCCGTTTGTTGGGGCTCTTTGAGCTGCCTTTCTTTGCCCGCCACGATACCAGGACCCCTTTGCTGGGTTCGGTCGCTCAGGCGCTGCTTTATGTGGTTATCAGCCTTCTTCTGGTCGGAATTCTCGGGATCTATGCTTTACCGATTGGCCGGTCACTCTCCTATTTGATCGCCTCGCTAGTCTTGGTGGAGTTGCTGCGCCGCCGCACCGGTCGGCTCGGTCTAGGCCGACTGCGGAACTCGCTTGCCAAGATCTGTCTGGCGTCGTTCGTGATGGCCCTATTTGTTCTTGCGGGGACGTGGCTTTCCCAGGCGATTCCGGCGAGCGGATTCACGGCGAAGGCGGTTGCCCTGGGTGTTCCATCCATTCTGGGAGGTGTGGGGTTGGCCTGGGGGCTGATGCTCGTTCGAATTCTGGACCTCTCCATGGTGAAACGGGCGATGGTTCTGTTGACGGGGTACTCCTCGCGCGTGCTGACCCTTATGAAAGTTCCTGGAAAGCCCTCCTGAGATCGAACCGTGCTGTTAACGTTCACCGAGTTGCGAACCAGGGTGGTCGAGGCAGTTCACGCGGAAACAACTTTTTACTCCACAAGCTAGATTGGACAATGAGGAAGCGGATCGACTGTTCAAACACAAAGCGATTATGAATTACACTCGTTCTGGTGACTACAAGTTGCCCAGTCCACTCTATTGTTTCGCCGGTAATTTACTGCTTCGAGCGGCCAGGTGCGTACCCGCAATGGTGCGAACCCGATTCCTTCGACGCCATTCCTACTACCAGGTTTTTGACGAAGCGGAGCTTGGCGATCGCCAGGGATTCAGCCTCAATAAGTGGAAAGCGATGCAGATGCCCTCGAGCCTCTCCGGCAAATCGGTTCTCGACATTGGGTGTGCGGATGGATTCTTCTGCCAACTTTGCGCCAGGAATGGGGCACGACCGGTCTTGGGGGTGGACAGCGCTTTGGGGCGCCTGCTTCGTGCACGCTTCATGGCTCTCGAAGAAGGAATCAGTATCACTTACCGAATTGACATTTTTCCAAGCCCCAGAGTGCGTGAAACATTTGACTACGTGCTATGCCTCTCGGTTTTACATCATTCGTTCTCGAAAAAGGATGCTTGGAAGGTGTTAGTCGAGGACCAGTTCGCGGACGATTTGGCGGCGCTGCGGCGGAATCTGAAGGTCTTACGGGCGCTTACAGCGGAGCAGGGTAGATGCGTGATCGAGATGCCCTACGAATATGATGATCCTTCCGAACGCCAGCAGATAGACTTCCAACACTTCAATACGGAGCTGACCCGGGCGGGCTTTTCCCGCGCGCGCTGCCTGGGCGACTGGGATCACAACGCGAAATACAAAGAGTGGAAGGATCGGATCATCTACGTCGCCGAAGCATGACGTTATGAAAAAACTCTGTTCTTGGACCAATGGGGAGAAAGCGGTCGTTCATCTGGTAGAACTCCCCACGGGCGAAAAACAGATTGTGAAAATCTATAAACCTGGTTTCGTCGGGTGGATGTTTCGCGAATACCTGAGCCTGCGCTATATCTCCAAGCGGCTGTCCATAATCCCAAAACTGATCTGCTTCCGGCCCTCGCAGAAAGAACTTGTCCTGTCATATATTCCGGGTCAGCGGGTGTTGGAATGGGTGCTTCAACGCTTTGGCGAAGCCAATCTGAACCTGGAGGAGTTTCTCAACTTTGAAGCGATGGGCACCGATCCACGCATTGTCGAGGCCTTCCTGCGCTTTCGTCTAAGTGCCTCCGAGGACGCGTCGAAGCTCAAGCAGGCGATAAAATTAAGTTACGGCCGGCTTCATGAATTGGGATGGCAGCACGGAACCTGTGATCCACGAAACGTCATCTACGACGAGCATCAGGTTTACATAATTGACCTCGACCATGCGCGGCCGGGCCTTACACCCGTCAAGTACGATTATCCTGCGCTAACGCACTGGTTCGGCATTGTTCCGGATTGATCGACGCGCATAAATGGTGGGGCCGGTGGACAATCGAGGGTCTTCGTCTGGAACTCAGAGCTATTCGAGTGTGAGCAGGTTAAACGAGTCCTATGTGCCTTAGGATTTTAGTGGTGACCGCAATGTACCCGCACCTCGGACACGAGGGCTACGGCGCTTTTGTGATGCAGCAGGTCGAGCAGCTCCGGCGCTTGAAACACGAAGTGGATGTCCTGCACTTTCGAGGGTATCGTTCCAAGCTGGAGTATTTCAAAGCTGCGATTCAAGTCCGGCAGCGGACTCGCAGTACGAAGTACGACGTCGTACATGCTCATTATGGACTGGCTGGAATGGCCGCGGTTTTTCGATTCAATACCCCGCTCGTTATAACTCTTCACGGTAGCGATGTTCTGTTGGGGGGTGCCCAACGCCTAATTAGCCGCTTGGCATGCCGGTTTGCTGACGCGTCTGTTGCCGTGAGCAAACAGATTGCGGCAAGAGCTTCGGGTGAAGTCATTCCTTGCGGTGTAGATTTAAGCGTGTTTCAACCGAAAGGGCGCGCTGAAGCGAGAAAGCGGCTGGGATTGCCTCTGGACAAAAAGTACGTCTTGTTCCCGTTTAGTCCTAGCCGGACAGTCAAACGATTTGACTTGGCCACCGACGCCGTCAATCGGTTGGTAGCGGGCGGTCTGAACGTCGAATTGTTGACGGTTTCGCAAGTTCCGAATGGCGAGATGCCTTGGTACTACAGCGCGGCCGACGCCATGATTCTCTGTTCCGACTCGGAAGGATCTCCGACCTCAGTGAAGGAAGCGCTGGCGTGCAACTTGCCCGTCGTGTCCGCCGACGTGGGAGATGTGAGAGAGATCGGCCAAGGCATCGACGGGTTTCAAATTTGCGCGCCGACCGCAGAAGCTCTTGCGGACGGCCTGGAGACCGTGCTGCACGGCGGTCCTGGATTTGCATTCGACGGCCACGCTGCGATGCGACGTTACAGCCTGGAGCGAACGACCTTGGCGATTGTTCAAGTGTATCGTCGCGCCATAAAGGAGCGAAGTTCGAGGCGTGAGAAAAGTTGTGCTCGCGCGGCAGGCGCGCGGAATCAGAGCGGTTCGCCAGGTGTGCAATAGATCCTGGAAATGTGGCGGTATCATGGCCTTTCAACACGCTGGAAAAGATTGCTTAGGTCGGCAGTTTTCGCTCTATTGCGGTTTTCTGGCTTACCATTCGTTCTTCGCGAAATCGTTCAACGCAACAAGATCACGATCGTAGTTTATCACGCGATGCCGGCAGCGGTTGCCGAGCGCCACTTCCAGGCGCTGAACGCGCGTTATAACATCATTCCGCTCTCGGCTTATTTGGCTTGGAGGAAGAACAAGTCGGCGCCATCACCTCCGCCAAAGTCGATCATCATCACTTTCGACGACGGGCATAAGGCCAACTACGAACTGAAGCCCTTGCTCGAAAAGCACCCTGTTCCCGTCACGATTTTTCTGTGCAGTGGAATTGTAGGGACGCAGGCGCATTACTGGTGGTCGCACGCGAAGGATCCGGACGAGGCTCGCGCACTGAAGGCAATTCCGGACGAACAAAGGGCGCAGGTGCTACTGGAGCGGGGACATGCCGACACCAAAGAATATGAAACGCGGGAGGCGCTTTCCTGGATTGAGATTGCGGAGATGAAAAGCTTGGTTGATTTCCAGTCGCATACTGTGTTTCATCCGGTACTTCCGGCTTGCTCTGATGAGCGCGCGCGAAGCGAAGTCTTTGAATCAAAGAAACATCTGGAAGACCGTTATGGACTGACAATTTGCGCGCTCGCTTATCCAAACGGCGATTATTCAGACCGGGAAATCGGCCTGCTGCGCAACGCCGGCTACACTTGCGGCCTGACGCTCGATGCTGGCTTCAATGACTCCGCCACGGATCTTTTCCGCCTAAGGCGCATCCCGCTGCCGGATGACGCTGGCGTTCCCGAATTGCTAGTCAAGGCTTCTGGATTGTGGGCATCTGTGCTAAACTTGCGGCGGCTATCAGGCTTGAGCCTCCGACGCGGAGCGCTCGGACGTGGATCGTAAATCGGCAACTCCGAATAATCGCTGCGGGTAGGTGGTTCGGCTGTGTTTCGTGGAGTCGTTTTTAGCCCCTTCGAGGTCTGAATTGTAGCATGATTCGTTACGAAGAATTGCTGGAGGAATTGCACGCGGCTCCGAAACGCTGGCTAATAACGGGCGTCGCTGGCTTTATCGGTTCCAATTTGTTAGAGACGCTGTTGAAGCACGGCCAAATCGTCAAAGGCATTGACAATTTTAGCACCGGCCACCTGCGGAACCTGGAACAAGTCGAAAGGTTCGTCCAACCAAACCAGTGGCGTCAATTTGCTTTCATCGAAGGTGACATCCGAGAGGTAGCCGCATGCCGGCATGCTTGCGAAGGGGTTGATTTTGTCCTGCATCAGGCCGCCTTGGGTTCTGTGCCGCGGTCAATCAAAGACCCGGTGACATCCTATGATGTAAATGTCACTGGCTTTCTAAACATGCTGCTGGCAGTCCGGGAATGCAACGCCCGTCGGTTTGTTTACGCCTCCAGCAGTTCGGTTTATGGCGATAGCCCGGACCTCCCGAAGCGCGAGCAAAATATCGGCAGCCCGCTCTCTCCGTACGCGCTAACCAAGTTGATGAATGAGCTCACTGCGGAGACTTTTGCGCGCTGTTATGGCATCGAGTCAATCGGCTTGCGCTACTTCAATGTTTTCGGTCCTCGGCAGGATCCCGAAGGACCGTATGCTGCGGTTATTCCCAAATGGATACTAGAAATGCTGCGCAGAGAGCCCATCGCAATCTATGGCGACGGCGAGACGAGCCGGGATTTTTGCTTTGTGAGGAATGTTGTGCAAGCCAACGTTCTCGCCGCCCTGACCACAGATCGCGCTGCGACAAATCAAGTGTACAATGTGGCTGTCAACGAACGAACAACGTTGAACCAATTGTTTCACCTGATCAGAGAGCTTCTGGCGGCAGATCGTCCCTATTTGGTTGACTACAAACCTGAGTACAAGGAATCTCGTGTTGGTGATGTGAGGCACTCTCAAGCCGATATTGCCCGGGCAACGAACTTGTTGGGCTACCAGCCGACCGAAGACATTCGTGCAGGTATGTCAAAAACATTGGCGTGGTACAAGGAACACGCGTGCGAGAACTTGAAGGAGGTATCTCTTCATTCCGGAGAAGCAGACAATTTGAAAATCAATCCAGTCTCAAAGTTCTAATAGTCCTGTGGGAGGACTGAGAGCAGTGCGGAGATGTCAATGCAGGCGAATGATCCACGAACGGGCGCGGTGTCGGATCACTTGCTCGAGGCCGGGACGCAAAAAGTCGCGAGTCGAGGGACGCTCGGCAAGCGGATGGCGCTCGGCAGCATCCTAATACGGAAGGAATGCTGGACTCTCTCACTTCGCGGTAAACTGCTCGTCTGGTCGGCTTGTGTGGGTCTGGCGCTGACTTCGATGCGATTCGCGTATCCATTTCTGGCCGTCACGAACCGCATGCACGGGGAAGTACTCGTGGTAGAAGGCTGGATTCCGGGATACGCCTTGGAGCAGGCTGTTGTTTTGTTCAAAGGCGGTGAATATCGAAGGGTTTTCACGAGCGGAGGCATCACGGGCGACGGGTTGAGCGCGACAACAAAACGCACGGTTGCCGATTACGGTGCCAGCAGGCTTAGGAGACTTGGGATGACCAACGATTCCGTCCAACCGATCCCTTGCTGGGTAGAACGAAAGGACAGGACCTATAACGCCGCGCTGGCCGTCAAGCAGTGGTTCCAAGAAAACGGCGTCTCGGTCAGATCTATTGATATTATGACTCTCGGTCCACATGCACGGAGGTCGAGGCTGCTTTTCCAGAAGGCCTTGGGGAAGCAGGTGAAGGTAGGGGTGATTTCGGTTGAAGATCGAGACTACGATCCGGGGCATTGGTGGCGGACCAGCGAAGGAGTGCGAGAGGTCATTGGCGAAGGGATCGCGTATGTTTATGCAAAAGTTTTCTTTTGTCCCACCTGAAAATTCAGTGACGACGGGACTCGGAGCGGCATCAAACTTGCCTCCGAGGTTGCCGGATCGTTCGAATCTTACGAACCTGCCCTGCGTTCCCAGCTGAAGTATTGTGACTTAGAAAAGAACGTGAATCGATGGTACTAACTGATGTTGCGATCGTCGGAGCTGGGCCGTATGGGTTGTCTGTGGCGGCACATCTGCGGAGTGTTCGAGGTTTGGAAACGAGCGTTTTCGGTGAGCCGATGTCGTTCTGGGAACGGCAAATGCCTGTCGGTATGCTGCTTCGTTCTCCGTGGGCGGGATCTCATTTGTCAGATCAGGAACGCTCGTTAACACTGGACGCTTATCGCGCGAAGAACGGAAGCCACTTTGATGCGCCCATTCCGCTGAATCGCTTCATCGATTATGGTCATTGGTTTCAGCATTGCGCCGTGCCGGACGTGGATAAGCGGCAAGTCAGGCTCGTTGAAAAAAGTGCAAGAGGGTTTCAACTCACGCTGGACGACGGCGCTACGCTCGGCGCGCGACACATAATCGTCGCTTGCGGGATTGGCTCCTTTGCCTGGCGTCCGGCTCGCTTTCATGACTTACCCGGTTCGCTGGCTTCGCATTCGTCCGAGCATCGGGATCTCAGCCGGTTTGAGGGAAAACAGCTTGTGGTGGTTGGTGGGGGACAGAGCGCGCTTGAATCCGCAGCGCTGCTGTGTGAGGCGGGAGCGAGCGTCGAACTGATGGTTCGCGCGCCTGTCCTGCGGTGGCTGCATCAGCGACCTTTACTGCACAAATGGCCGATTGAACCCTTGTTATACGCGCCACCGGATGTCGGGCCAGCGCTAGTGAGCCACCTTGTTGCCAGGCCGGGTTGGTTCCGGCGGCTGCCTCGGGGCTTGCAGGTTGCCTTAGGAGCGCGATCAGTAAGAGCTGCAGGGTCTGCTTGGCTGAAATCCCGAGTGAATCAGATTCGAATCGAGATCGGGCGCTTTGTTGTTTCGGCCGTTCCTCATGATAAAGGGTTGAAACTAAAAATTGACGACGGGAGTGAACGCATCGTCGATCATGTTCTCCTCGGAACGGGCTACCGGGTGGACATCTCACGCTATGGGTTTTTAAGCCGGGAGCTTCTGGCGTTGATCCATCACAACGACGGCTATCCTCAACTTGCATCAGGATTTGAGTCATCAGTTCGCGGGCTGCATTTCGTCGGTGCGCCGGCGGCTTGGAGTTTCGGTCCGCTCATGCGATTCGTCGCGGGGGCAGAGTTTACGGCGCGGGCGGTGTTGGAGCGCATTGTTGCGGCATCGAAGTCAAAAGCGTCTCGTAATTGATTATTTGTAGGCAACTTTGTGAGCACAAGTAATTCGAGCATTGCTAAGTTCGGTTCCCCCTTGTTACATTCATTACCGGGCACCGAGGACCGTGCTGGAGCTTTGGTCACGGGTGCCGATTACCGAGGTTTGGGTATTCTCCGAAGTTTGGGGCGCCGCGGAATTCCAGCCTGGGTGCTGGAGAAGGATGATCAAAAGTTGGCGGGGCTCTCTCGTTACGCTGAACGCAGCTTGCGTTGTAGTGCGGAAAGTGACTACGCACTAGTCGAGTTTTTGGTGGAACTGGCACAGAAGCATGGGCTGCAGGGCTGGGTTTTATTCCCAACGGACGACGAAGTAGTCGGCGTTGTTGCTCGCAACCACGATCGACTCTCCAAGAGCTTTCGACTAACCACGCTGCCCTGGTCGGAAATACAATGCATCTGTGACAAGCGTCATTTGCACCGGCTAGCGATGGAACTTAAAATCGAACAGCCTTGGACGTGTAGTCCACAGAGCCGCGAGGAGCTGGCAGCATTGGAATGTCCTTTCCCGGTCATTGTGAAACCGGCTCTTCGCGAAGGCCTTAACAAGGTTACCGCCAGGAAGGCTTGGTTGGCGGAGGATCGCGAGTCCCTGTTGAAACACTATGACCGGGCCTGTTCGTTGATCTGTCCAGAGTTGGTTATGATTCAACAGGTGGTGCCGGGTTGGGGTGAGGCGCAGTTCTCGTACGCCGCCCTCTGTTCGGATGGAAGGCCTGTCGCCTCTGTCGTCGCAAGGCGGGCCCGGCAGTTTCCCATGGACTTCGGCCGCTTCAGCACCTACGTCGAAACCGTAGAGGATTCTGGGATTGTCGGGCCGGCTGTCCGCTTGATCAACGCACTTCGTTTTACAGGCTTGATCGAAATTGAGTTCAAGCGTGACCGTCGCGATGGAGGATTCAAGCTGCTTGATGTTAATCCACGAGTTTGGGGGTGGCATAGTCTCGGGGAAAGGGCAGGCGTTGATTTCTCGTACCTCCTCTGGCGTTTGACCTTAGGTGACGCAATTCCGGAGTTGCGCGGGCGAGCCGGAGTCAGGTGGGTCAGGATGAGCAGTGATTTCCCGACAGCGTTCCTCGAGATTCTCCGCGGCCGCCTCACGTTGCGCGACTACCTGCGTTCGATGCGTGGCCCTATCGAACAGGCGATCTTCGCTCGCGATGACCCAATGCCCGGCCTGCTCGAAGTCCCGTTGCTCGCGCGGATGCTGGCCAAGCGATGCCTGCGAAGCTCTCCTTGATATCCCCGGAGTGAGATAGCGTGTCGATAAATTATGGAGTATGAATGCTGATTGAGCACTGCGAGCGAGTCGGCGGCCACGGACCTGGCGGCGCCTGATGCTCACAATGATTTTCCATCGTAAGAAGAACGTGAAACGCTTAGCGGTTCTTGATAGACTTATCCATGCGGGACATTTCAGCCGAGCGGCTGGGTTGGGGCTTTTCTTGTTGGCCCTGGTGCTCCTTTTTCTGAGTCCCTTGCTGGACCTTGTGATTTATGCTGCGACAAGCAAGTTATACTCGTTCATTCTTCTTGTGCCGTTTGTCAGTTTATATCTGGCGTGGCCCAGGGTGCGAGAACTAGCATCCAACTTAGGATCTTCTCCGAAACTGGCGCTCATTCCATTGTTGATTGGCATACTACTGATAAATGGATATTATTCAATTGTCAGGTTCGGTGCAACGGTCAATCAGAACGATTACCTTTCATTTACAATTTATGCCTTTGTGGCGTTCGTCGCCAGTGGGTGCTTTATGTTCCTGGGAAGGAAGGGCGCCGCGGTCGTGGCTTTTCCGATTGCGTTCTTGTTTTTGATGGCGCCGCTTCCTACTTTCGTGACGGACTTTGCCCGCGACTATTTACAGCACGCTTCCGCGGCGACGGCCTACTTGCTGCTCCGGCTTTTGGGAATGCCTGTCCTGAGGGAGGGGCCTGTATTTCAGCTGCCTGGGATGACTATCGAAGTGGCACCGCAATGTAGTGGCATTCACTCGACTCTTGTGCTTTTTATCATGAGTCTTGTGGCGGGTCACTTGTTGCTAAAGAACACAAGGAACAGGGTAATGTTGGCGCTGGCGATGGTCGTGATTGGAATCTTAAGGAACGGCGTGCGAATTGTGACGATCTCCATGCTTTGTGTCTATGTCGATCCGGGGATGATAGATTCGCCGGTGCACCACCATGGCGGGCCGCTGTTTCTAGTCCTCTCACTGGTGCCGTTCTTCCTGCTTTTGCTTTGGTTGCGGAGGTCTGAGCACGGCATGAGGGAAGGACAGCCTTCTTAACAAGGAAACTGAGAGGCGACAGAGGGTGGGCTTTTAGCGGTGGCCCTGGTTGACGGAGGGCTCGATATGGACGGCAGCGGTTGTTCCCGCGATGCAAGAAGGAGGTGTCATTTCGATGTGCCTAATGGGTAAATCAATCTTAGAGAGTCTGACGTTGGTTGCTTTACGAGGCTTCTGATCGGGGAGAAGGCGCCGGCCTTGAGTTGCCGGAAGCTCGCCGGATTCGGTCCCGGTTGAAAGAAGGCCGCGGTCTTGCCTTCTGGAGTCGGCATGCAACGCAAGCAATTGGCTCAAACCGGAGTGATGCTCCCCGAAATCGGCTTTGGAACGTATCGATATCGAGGTGGCGCTGCTCTGCTTAGAAATGCCATAGAGCGTGGTGTTTCACTGATTGATACTGCGGAGTTGTACGGGAGCGAGGAAGTGATCGGAGAGGCGATGAAGAACTTGCGGGATCGAGCTTTCGTTGCGACTAAGACTAACCATTGGAGATACGATGAAGTCCTAAAGTGCGCCGAAGCCAGTTTGAAGCGGTTGCAGTGCGATTCGATTGACCTTTATCAACTGCATTGGCCTAATGCCGCGGTTCCGATTGCCGAAACCATGGCTGCTATGGAGGCGCTGGTGGCGGCCGGAAAAGTACGGTTCATCGGAGTCAGCAACTTTACGGTCTGGGAAATGCAGGAAGCGCAACGTGCCCTCGGCAGGCAGAAGATCGTTTCGAACCAAATGCGCTATAGTTTGGTGGACCGGACCATTGAAAGGGAGCTGCTGCGTTACTGCCAGTGGAACCAAGTGACTGTAATCGCGTACAGTCCGTTGGGGGGCAGCTTTCAAAGGATTCTGGACTCGGATCCGGAAGATGTTTTGGGCAAAGTGGCCCAGATGACAAATCGGACCAAAGGCCAAGTAGCATTGAACTGGTGCATTTCCAAGGCCGGCGTGGTCGTCATCCCAAAGACGGAATCGATAAGACACCTCGACGAGAACTGCGGGAGCTCGGATTGGCGGCTGTCGAATGAACAAATCGCGTTGCTCGACAATGGAATCCGGTGTCGAAGTCGCAGCCGATGGCAAGTCGCTCTTCGCCGGTGCGCCCGGCGAACTCTGCAAAAGCTCAGGCGACGTTAACGGACTGTTTATTATGAATGTGATCGGTATCAGCGGCCTTCACGATAGTGTGGCATTCAAGCGAAAGGAGTTTCCAAAGCTTACTCGGCGTGAATATCGCATCGCGCAAGGATTTGACTCGGCGGCGGCGTTGGTGAATTCAAGCGGGATAGTGGCGGCGGCGGCGGAAGAACGATTTACCGGAGAGAAGGCGACGGGAGTCTTTCCGATTCATGCGATGCAATATTGTCTGGAGGCTTCAAAGTTAAGTCACCGCGAGGTCGATTACGTGGCCCACGGCTTCTCTTATGAGCCCGTCAAGTCATTCTTCGATCAGGATGAATATACTCAAAGGCAGTATGCCGAGGTCTATTCTCCCGAAGTTCAACAACGGCACCTCGCCGAGCATTTCGCCGCGCCGAACTGGAGGGAGAAATTCGTTCCTGTCCCTCATCATCTGGCCCATGCGGCGAGCGCGTTTTATCCAAGCGGTTTTGAAGAGGCGCTGATACTGGTCAGCGATGGGATGGGGGAAATTCATAGTATGAGCGTGGCGATTGGAAACCGACACGACGTTCGAATCATCCAGCAAATTCCCGCGCTGCATTCCTTGGGAACGCTCTACGGAGTCTTTACGCTATACCTTGGCTTTTACATGGGATTGGACGAGTATAAGGTAATGGGGCTGGCGCCCTATGGCAATCCGCGCCGTTACTACGACAAAATCCTGGAATGTATCAGACTCAAAAACGATGGCACGTATGCGATTCCAATATTTGCCCATGACCAGTCGTTGGAAGAGCGGGAGACACACGCGGGCGTCCTGAGATTCCTTGCCGATCAGTTCGGCCCAGCGCGGGAGCCGGAATCAGAGATTAATCAGGATCATAAGGACATCGCCGCGGCGTTACAAACCGTGCTGCAGACCTGCCAATTGCACGTCCTGCGACATTTCAAGCGCGAGACCGGGCAAAACAATCTATGTCTCGCTGGCGGCGTGGCCCTGAATTGCTCAGCCAATGGTGTCATTAAGCGGAGTCGATTGTTCCAAAACATGTTCATTCAGCCTGCGGCCGGCGACGACGGCACGGCGCTGGGCGCGGCTTTGTACGCTCAAAGGCAGCAAGATCCGGATTTCACGACTCACCGCATGAGTGTGCCATTATGGGGTCCAGAGTATGGCGACGAGGAAATCCAAGAAGCTTTGGCCGGGCGCACTGATTGCAGATGGGTCAAAGCCGAGTCCGTAGAGACGCTGTGTCGGGAGACTGCCGCCCGCATCGACAAAGGTCAAATCATAGCCTGGCACCAGGGACGGATGGAATTCGGGCCCCGCGCCCTGGGGAGTCGCAGCATCCTGGCGGACCCACGAGACTCGACGATGCGTGATCGCATCAACGCCCTGGTTAAAAAGCGGGAGGCGTTCCGGCCCTTTGCGCCGGTGGTGACAAAGGAAGCTGCTTCACGATTCTTTGACATTACGCCGGGGGAGGAAGACACCTATGCGCACATGCTTTTCGTGACCCAGGTTGCACGGCCTTATCGAAAAGCGCTCCCGGCAGTTACCCACGTTGATGGGTCGGCAAGAGCGCAAACAGTTTCCAGGGAACAAAATCCGCGGTTATGGCGATTGTTGAACGAGTTTGAAAAGCTGAGCCGGCTACCCGTGCTGTTGAACACTTCATTCAACGTGAAGGGACAACCGATCGTGCGCACGGCGGAAGAGGCGTTGGACACATTCCATTTCGCGAAACTTGACGCCCTCGTGTTGGGCGATTACATCGTCGAGGCGAAGAGCGCGAGGTCGTTAGAACAAGTGACGTTCAGCAAGGCAGCAACCCCATCCGACCTCGTCGCCTGATAACGGAGATTTGAAAACCAATACGCAAGTTGGTTGACTGTGAAAACGATCGATGAGCAGAAGGCCTATTGGCTGACGCAGTTGTCGGATCGGGCGCCGGCATTGGCACTCCCATTGGATAAAGAACGACCACCGGCCAGCTCGTTCATTCGGGAAACTGCGTCGGCGATCATCGGTCAGGACGTCTGCTTACAAATCGCAGCACTATCGCGGAAGGAAGGCATTGGGGTGCACGCCATTTTACTTGCGGCTTATCAGGCATTTCTTTTTCGGTATGCGCGGCAGACTGACCTCGTTGTCGGAACCTTGTTGGTTGATCCCGGCAACCCTGACGTGAGCAACCTGGTCGCGTTCCGAAGTCGTTTCTCCGGTGAGGATACGGGTGAGAAGCTTTTGCGCCAAGTGTCCACCGCGCTTGCGGCGGCGGCGGCGAATAGCGAATGCCCTTTCGCCGCCGTAACCGAGATTGCCAGTCAGGCTGGTGCCAGGGCGCAGTTATTTAGCACGGCGTTCCTTTATTCGAGTCACGCTCCGGGAAATGGCGAAGCCCGGATTTCAAACCCGGCTGACTCGCGTTTTGCGGAATATCTTGTCCAATGTGACTTGGTTTTGCGCGTACGGGAGCAGGGGGACGGCAAGGTTCTTGATTGTGAATTTGACGAGGAATTGTTCGAAATCTCGACGATCCAGCGATTGTTGGAGCATTTTCAAATCCTGTTGGCGGGGATGGTATCGGATACCAGTTTGACTTTGTCGCGGCTGCCTCTGTTGAAGAGCGATGAACTTCAGAAATTGCTGATCGAGTGGAACGATACGGAAACAGAACTTCCCCGGAATACTTGCATTCACCACTTGTTCGAGGCCCAGTCCGAGCGGACGCCAGACGGTGTTGCGGTGGCATTCAACGAGGAACAATTGACCTATAGGCAACTGAACGCGCGGTCGAACCAGGTTGCCCACCGCCTTGCCAAGCTAGGGGTCGAGCCAGACGTGTTGGTGGGAATCTGTGTCGAGCGTTGTTTGGAGATGATTATCGGCCTCCTTGGAATTCTCAAGGCCGGCGGGGCCTATGTGCCGCTGGATCCCAATTACCCGCGAGAGCGACTGGCGTTCATGGCGAAAGACGCGGGGGTTCGAGTCTTGCTAACGCAGCGGCATTTGATGAGTCAGGTTCCAGAAAGCGACGCGCCTGTCCTTTATCTTGATCGGGAGGAGGAATTTGAAGGAGAATCGTTGAGTAATCCCGCCGTGCAAATTGATCCAGGCAATCTGGCTTATGTCATTTACACTTCTGGTTCGACTGGGAAACCGAAAGGTGTCATGGTGGAGCACCGAAACATCGTCAACTTTTTCGCCGGGATGGATCAGCGAATTGGCGGTGAGGTTCCGGGTGTGTGGCTGGCGGTCACCAGTATCTCGTTCGATATTTCCGTATTGGAACTGTTCTGGACTTTGACACGCGGATTCAAGGTGGTGATCTATAACGAGGATCGTGGACCGGCTCATCCAACCGAAAAACGGAGAAGAGAGCGAACGAGGATGGACTTCAGCCTATTCTACTTCGCGAGCGATGAAGGACAGCAGGCCGCGGATCGCTACCGCTTGCTCCTGGAAGGCGCGAGATTCGCAGATCAGCATGGGTTCGCGGCGGTGTGGACTCCGGAACGTCATTTCCACGCCTTCGGCGGACTTTATCCCAACCCATCGGTTACCAGCGCGGCGATTGCCGCCATCACGAGCCGGATCAGGATTATGGCTGGCAGCGTGGTGCTGCCGCTCCACAACCCGGTTCGTGTGGCTGAAGAATGGTCAGTGGTGGACAACTTGTCGAAAGGGCGCGTCGGTATTTCATTTGCCACCGGTTGGCAAGCCAACGATTTCGTGCTTGCGCCACAGAATTATCCGCAGCGCAGGGAGATCACATTCCGGGACGTAGAGATCGTCCGCAGGCTTTGGAGAGGGGAAACGGTGGCGTTGCCTGGGGTCGATGGGAAAGAGGTCGCGGTCAAGATACTGCCACGGCCCGTCCAGCGCGAGTTGCCCATCTGGATCACCGCGACCGGCAATCCCGAGACGTTCAGAAGGGCCGGCGAGTTGGGCGCGGGCGTGCTTACGCATTTGATCGGCCAAAAGCTTGAGGACCTGGCCAACAAGATAATGATCTATCGGAAGGCTTGGGATGAACGGGGTCATTCCGGGCATGGCCATGTCACTTTGATGATGCACACTTTCGTGGGAGAGGACCTGGATCAGGTTCGCGCGGCCGTTCATGATCCCTTTTGCGGATATCTCAAGAGTTCGGCTGATCTTCTGAAAAACTGTCCCTGGGGTTTCGCACCGGCGCGGCTGCCAGCCAATGCCCAGGCGAGACAGACCGCGACAGCGCCCGTCAGTTTGACCGAGGACGAACTTTCCGGATTGCTCGAACATGCGTTCGAACGGTATTTCGAGAACAGCAGTCTCTTCGGCACGCCCGAAGTTTGCTTGCGGATGGTGGGCCAGCTAAAGGAGGCGGGTGTTGATGAGATTGCTTGCCTGATTGATTTTGGCGTGGACTCACAGGTGGTGCTCGAGAGCTTGCGACTTCTGAACGACGTTCGGGAGCGGAGCCATGAGGCAGGCGGTGAAGCGGGCGCCAATTACAGCCTGGCGGCCTTGATTCAGCGCCACAAGGTTAGTCACTTTCAATGCACGCCTTCGATGGCGGGAATGTTGCTGGATCGGCCGGAGAACCGGGCCGCGCTGGGCATGCTTCAAGCGTGGATGATTGGCGGAGAGGCTTTGCCCGCCAACCTCGCCGTGCAGATGCGGGAGGTGGTCCACGGATCCATCCACAACATGTATGGACCGACGGAGACGACTGTTTGGTCAGCGACGCACTCGCAGGACGATGCCGAGGGTGAGGTCTCCATCGGACGTCCGATAGCGAACACGCGGATTTATATACTCGAACCGGATTTGCAACCCGCGCCGATTGGGTTGCCGGGCGAAATCTGGATTGGCGGAAGCGGCGTGGTCAGGGGTTACCTCAACCGGCCCGAACTGACAGCGGAAAGGTTTATTCCGGATCCATTCCGGAAGACTTCACGGGATCGTATTTATCGCACGGGTGACCTTGCGCGATACAGACCCGACGGGAGCATTGTTTTTCTGGGCCGGATCGATCACCAGGTCAAGATTCGCGGTTATCGAATCGAATTGACGGAAATTGAGGCGGTGCTCGGACAACAGCCGAGCGTGCGCGAGTCCGCCGTGGTTGCGCGTGAGTTCAGCCCCGGCGACCAACGGGTGATTGCCTATGTCGTACTCCAGCCAGGCGTGGCGCCCGACTCCAGGGTGATCCGCGATTTCCTAAAGGACCAATTACCGGACTACATGATTCCCGCGGCGTTTGTGTTTTTGGAGTCGTTGCCGAAAACGCCCAACGCCAAGATCGATCGCGGCGCGTTGCCCGCGCCAAACGAAGTGCCCGCCGAAGCACCGCTTGCTTACATTGGGCCGCGCACCCCGGTGGAAGAGGCGCTGGCAAAAATCTGGGCCGAATTGCTCGCTGTGGAGAAGGTGGGGGTAAATGACAATTTCTTCGAGTTGGGCGGCCACTCGCTGCTGGCGGTCAAATTATTTTCCGAGATAGAGAAACGCTTTGGCAAGCGGTTAGCTCTTTCGACACTATTCCAGGCCCCTACGATTGAGGCACTGGCAGCGGCGATCCAGCAAAAATCCGAGGCTCCCGCCCGCAGATTCTCCCTGGTACCGATCCAACCCGATGGCTCCCGGGCACCACTGTTCTGTGTTCATGGTGGACCGGGCAATGTTCTGTTTTACCGCGATCTGGCGCGTCAGCTTGGGACGGATTATCCGTTGTACGGGTTGCAATCTCGCGGCCTGGATGGAAAGGGGAGTTACTTGACCCGCGTGGAGGACATGGCAGCTTACTATCTCAGCGAAATGCGCGGCCTGCAACCCGCGGGGCCTTACTACCTTGGCGGTTATTGTATGGGCGGGGCAGTTGCTTATGAAATGGCACAGCGATTGGTCCAAGAGGGCCAGACAATTGGCGCGCTGATACTGTTCGATACGTACAATCATAATGGCATTATACAACCACGGTCGGCTCGTGAAAAGGTTGCGTATATCAGGCAAAAAACCTACTTTCACTGGAAAAATCTGGCGCAGCTCAATCTGCCGGCCCGGACGGCTTATATTTCGGAAAAGCTGAGAGTGGCGCGACACCGGGAAACTGCAAGACTTTTGCTCAAGCTATCAAATCTTTGCAGGAAAATGTATTCGCGCAAGGCGGAGACGAAGGTCAAGCCTTTCTTAGAAGATGTAAACGAACAAGCCGGCTACGCTTACACGCCAATGCCTTACCCGGGGAGGGTAATCTTATTCAAGCCGCACCGGAATTACAGCGTTCTCAGCGACGCGCAAATGGGCTGGGGGGACTTAGCCACCGGAGGATTGGAGATCGTGGAACTGCCGGTGGATCCTGGAGGCATGTTCCTCGATCCGTTTGTTCAAGTGCTTGCATGGAAGCTTAAGACGATCCTGGATGAAAGCTCGAAGCACAAAGGCAGCACTGCTGCAATTTCGGCGCGCAAACACGAGCCAGCTCGTACGGCAGGATAATTCATTGCGGCGTCCGGCTTAAGTCAAAAGCGACGGGGTCTTGACTGAGAATTATGAGGTCTAATTCCGGCGATGACGTACGGGGTTCGAGTATGAGGAAGAGGGACGGGCGATCGCTGGACCATAAGTCTTTGGAGCAACTCCGGCGGGTGGCGATAGAGCGGGTAATGGGCGGTGAAAAGCCCAGGGTTGTTGTGACATCGCTGGGATTTTATCGGACTTCGATTTATAAGTGGCTGCGAAATCATCGGCAGTGGGGAGTGGAAGGGCTCAGAAGTAGAAAGGCAAAGGGACCGACGTGCAAGTTAACGGAGGAGCAACGGCAACAGGTCAAGCGATGGATCATCGGTCGCGGGCCGCGGCAGCAGGGCTTCGCTGCCGAATTATGGACGCGCGGCATTGTAGCGCAGATGATTGAGGATAGGTTTGGCGTTTCACTAACGCTTCCGTCGATTGGCAGCCTGCTGGCATCCCTGGGGATCAAGCCTGGGAAGCCGCTGCGGCGGACCGCGGAGCGGTGCGGGAGAACGATTCGGCAGTGGAGGATGAAGATTTACCCGGAGTTGAGAAAGTGCGCTAGAAAGAGTGGCGCGGAGATCAATTTTCTCGATCAGCTTGACGCGTGTTCTGGCACCGGCGTCGGCCGAGGCTATGGTTTGGAAGGGCGGGCGCCGGTAGTTAAGACTTTTCGACCGCGCGACAGGACTAACATTATCGGGGCGGTCAATGCGCGAGGAGCGTTTCGGTATCACCTCTGTGGCGGCCAGTGGACGGTTGCACGGTTTATTGTTTTGCTCAAAAGGTTGGTAAGCGGGCGCAAGAAACGATTGATCTTGGTGGTCGATAAGTTGCCGGTGGACAAGGCCAGGTCGGTGGCGAATTACGTTCAGTCAACGCGGGGTCGGTTGGAATTGCACTTTTTGCCGCCGTATGCGCACGATCTCGATCCGGAGGAGTTCGTGTGGAATCATTCGCAGCGCGACCGCGCCAGGAAAATGGAACTCCGCCGAAACGAGCCGTCCGAGCAACGCACCTGTAATACCAAGGGATCGACGTTGGCCTATCAAAGACTTGATCGGCCTTTTTAAAGCTCCAGATGTGTGTCCTATCCTATTTATACATTCACTATCATCTGCAACACTCGCCGATCCTCCAGGACGGGATTGGGATAAAGCCCGTTTTTCAAAAGGTGGTCGTAAGCAGGGATGGGAAGACCGAGATCAAGACGAAATATTCTCCGGTCAAAGGAGACGTC
>Ga0137379_10001144_pt1 | contig 23989 bp, 21 predicted proteins | sample SagtaG_18_FD_104812 | JGI IMG/M metagenome (GOLD analysis project Ga0137379, IMG submission 104812) | Vadose zone soil microbial communities from Sagehorn Ranch, Mendocino, California, USA - Sage2_L_80_16 metaG | ecosystem: Environmental > Terrestrial > Soil > Vadose zone | place: USA...
CATTTGTAGAGCAGGCGCCGATGCACGCCTAGTTCTCGCGCCAGCGCCACGATGTTGTCGCACTTTTTCAGCCGCTCGACTGCTATGCGGCGGAATTCCTTGGGGTACCGCCCCACTCGTTTCTTTGCCACTTGCAGTTCCTTTCCCTGCAGTGTGCCTTTTCCGAGTGTCTCATTTTTGGGGTTCAGTCCATGGCTGGGGTGAATAAGTGGCCATGAGTCCAGAGGTTTCCGATCTCTTGAAACGGGCACTCGCGCTCTCCGTTGACGAGTGCGCTGCATTGGCTAATACGCTGCTCGATAGTCTTGAGACTACGAATCAGTCTGTCCAAGAGTGCTTGGGACGAGGAAGTGGCGCGGCGAATCGAAGACCTGAAAGTTGGCGGAGCCGCGACCGTCCCTTGGGAACAACGCATCGCGAGCTCTTGGCAATGGTGAATGAGCTCTAAGCGTGTTGCGTATCACGAGGGTGCAATCGCAGATGTTAAGAGCGTAGTCGCTTGGTATCAGAGGCGCAGCCCCAAAGCCGCCTTGGACTTCATCGAAGAAACTGCATAGAGCCGCCGAGGCAATCCGTGAAGCCCCGGAACGCTGGCCCATCGGAAAAGAACGATACCAGGCGAGTCCTACTCTGGCGATTGCCGTTTGCCGTTATCTATTCAGAACAGTGTTAGGCCGAGTAGCCGCGCCCGTCCGCTCTGTGCTCCAAAGGAGTTCGTGAACGGCGCAGCACAATCAGGGTGTCGGCATAATCGGCATATCGCAGCGTCGGGGCGCTGCGGCCGTGTCTTCCAGATCAGCCATCAATCTCCATTCTGCCCGATCGCATGAATTCCAATAGACCTATCCCACGGTACCGTAGCGTCTGCTGAATGCTCAGCAGGGTGGCGAATTCATGGGTGCCCTTGGGCGTGCTCGTATTGATTACGTTTCGCAAACGCGTAAAAGCTCGCACGGCATGTTCCGCATTATTGTTGTTCCAGGGCACGCCGTCGTAATTGAGGAACGTGAACAGTTTGTTCCTGTTTTTTTCAATTCTCTTTTTGAGCGCAAGCCCGGCCTCCGTTGCGCATTTCATGGCGACAACGTGTTCGATGAATGCTTCAGCTGATCGCCTGTGTTTGCCCAGATGTCGCGCCCTCAGCCCGTGTGCGTCAATGGTCTCGACGATCTCGCGGAGCAACGCACCAAATCGTCTGGCGATCACCTTTAACTCGTCATCGAAGGGGTTCTTGTGCAAGTCCTCGTTGATATCGCGCATCAGGTGGATCAGGCATTTCTGCTGAGCGCACGGTACGGAATCATACGCGGCATAGAAGTCCGAGACGAGTACACCGCTGAACCCGTCCAGCACATCTTTCAGAATTTCCGCCTCCCGCGATTCGGCATACACGTATGCAACCGTCGTCATATTCGTAAATACCCAGACGTAATGGCCTCCGCCTTTTACGACGCCCTTGGTCTCATCGGCGTGGACCAGCGCGCCTTTTGCGATTTGGCGAAGGATTCCGCGATATGTAGGCAAGTACTTTTCAGCCATGTCCGACTTGATCCCATGGGCGATCTCTTTCGGCAGCGACACATCGAACAGTGAGGACACGTGCTCAGCCGCATTTTTGTTTGAAAGCCGTAATTCGATCAGAAGATAGACGACAAAGGCTCGTAGGTTCGGGCCATACTTCGAATTCCGCGAAAAGGGGGTCATTTCTGTGCGACATTCGCTGCATACATACATGCTGTAGCGGTACCGCACAGCCCACCGCTTGATTCCTCTTCGCGTGAACTTCAGGTCATAAACGACGTGTGACCCGCTGTGGCGACGTACCCGATACGTCCATAACCTTGTCGCATGGCACTTGGGGCACTCTTTCGGGACGTGTTCGACCGTCACCTCCCGTTCGACCTTTGCGCTTTCGTTCCTGTCTTGGGAATTCCGGATAGTCCTCCGAATCGTCTTGTCGGTCCGTACGTATACCTTTGACCTCTGATAGTCCCAGTAAGCCGCTTTGTTGATTTTCGCAAACTCCGGCAGGGCGCTGTCGAATTTGCCGAAGGTTCGTTGGAAACCGACCTCCAGCGAACCGACGTTGACCGCATCGAGGTCAGACGCGCCACCGCCGCAGATACGCAGGAGGGCGTCCGCGACTGTCGCGGCCGCTCGGCAGTCGTCGATGTTGTAGCCGATCAGTTCGTGCTTGAGCTTGTCGTCCGCGCCAAGCTCCCAAGCCCGCCGCAGCAGTGGCGTCGCAGCGCCCGAAGCCCGCGTCCAAGTCCACTCGAAACCGAGATATCGGCCGACTTCCTTGAGACTGTTTGAGAACGTCGGGAAATAGACCTTCCCGTAAATGCAGCCGACGAGGTTGACCGACGTTTCGATGAGCCTATCGACGAACTCTATATCACCAGGCGCTGAAATGTAGCGCTCTTTCATCCGTTTTAGAAATCGGGTCTCGTACGCGCCGTAGCTGACGATCTGCGCATCCCCGATCCCCTTGAGCGTTTCCAGGCAGTTTTCCCATATTTCGCGTTCGCTATCCAATCCATCGGCCCAGAACGAGCGCTCGACTTGTTCTCCGCCGCATTCGAACCGAAGCCCGATAAGGTAGTAGAAGTCCCTGTCCGCCATTCCTTCCACATCGAGGAAGGTCGGGACGCTCTCGAATTTTAGTGCCGGAGCTCCAACGACATGGATCTGGCTCTTCGTGACAGCCAGGGCCCTAAGTTTGTGGTCGTTTCTGACGACAAGGGCGGTACGTTTGGCGGATTTGGCGGAACCCTCGGCATCAGGTCTGGCGCGTTTGCGCCGCCGTGGGCGGTAACCATAAGACATCTGCGTTATCGTGAAGATTCCCTTGGTATTTAATTTCGCCCGCTCCTTGTCGGTCATCGCCGTGAGGAGGCTCAAATCGTCATGTTCGATGGCGAGACCGCGACACCTTGGCTGGAAGTCGCAGACGTCGCAATGCCTGTTCAGGATAAGAGGTGGCAGCTCCCGGCTGAGCCGAGTAGCCCTAATCGCCTCAATGGCGTGGCGTGTCCGGACGACGTGGTCCCCGATCCTCACGGTTCTGTGACGGTGGCCATCGCCGTAAATCAGTGTTCCGATGTCTGCCAGTATGCCTGTGGCTTGCGACAGCGCGAGCGCACCAAAACAAAGAAGCAGGCTGTCGGAAAGATCCAGCTTGTCCCAGGGTAAAAACAGGACCGGGACAAAGTTTCCGGATGGCGATGATTTCTGTGGTTGGCGGCCTCGATGTCTGTGCTGCGGCAGTGCAAAATCATAGACGGCTGTATCGCAGTCGACATAATGCGTGATGGTCTCATAGTCGAGGCTGCGCCACAGCTGCCCGAACTCGAGAAGTTCGGCCACCTTGGTACCAGTGGGTAGCCGCCGCTTTGCCACCGCTTTGTACATGCGCGATATGCGCGCCTCGATGTCGACGAAGAAGGCGCCTGGCGCGGGTTCGCCGATCGCTAAGAGATGCGCTTTCGTCGGGCATTTAAGGAATGCGGAAAACATCGCGGCGGAGATTTGGTTGCTCGCGCCCATAGCAATCGATCATGCCAGAGTTTCTGCGAACATGATATGCAAAGGAGTGTCACGACCGAATGCGGCATCGGCTGCCACCATCAGCATCTCGTGGCCTCCGGCGGCTGTTCTGATCCGGGGTCAGCACCGAGCGGGAAACCGAGGCGAGATCGAAAGACCGATTTTAGTTGAACGTGGTCACCAGTGAAGGGGCTTTTGGTATTGTGCCGAGCGGCCGCGCGGAAATGTCCCTGATTCCGGCGGATCTCAATGTCGCGGCGTTGGCTGGGCTCGCTTGCCCTGCCGGATGGCCGCGGCAAGATTGTCAGCAAAAAACTTGATGAATTCCTTCGGCTTCTCAAATGACCTCTTAAGCGTAGCTTCTACCTTACCTCCTTTGCTGTTGACCGCCTGTGGAGTTTTGCCAACTCCAGAATTAGATCGTCCAACTTGGGAATCGATAGCTGAACCAACTTCGTCCTCAATTTTCAACCAGCGTTGCGCATCTTTGGCTTCAACGGGCAATGTGTCCCCGGAGTCGTCCGATCAGAGGTCCTATCGCGTCCTTCGAACGGAGACCGAAAGCCAACATAGGGAATTCCCCGGCCACCGCGGAGACAGCGTCCTCATGTCTCCTGTTAGCCTCGCTGGCGCGCCGTGCGGAGCGAGAATTGTGTTGGTGGCATTACTGTGGTAAACGTGCCAAATGAAGTTTTCGGTTCTCCATATCTCGGATTTGCATCGCGATTTGACCAATGAACTTGGCAATGCGCCACTCCTGGAATCCCTTGTCCGAGATGTGGAGCAGCGTTACGCGAAGAACGACCCTCCGATCTCGAAGCCCGCGCTTTGTATCGTCAGCGGCGATCTTGTCTATGGTGCAAAAGCTGGTTCCCCCAACTTCGCCAGTGAACTCACGCGCCAATATAGTCAGGCAAAAGAACTTCTGGTGGGAATTGCAGACAAGCTTTTCGAAGGCGACCGTCAGCGTATCATCCTGGTTCCAGGAAACCATGACGTTTCGTATAACCATGTCCTTAACGCGTCCAAGCAGATTTCAATCCCTACGTCCGACTCTGAGCGCGCGAACCTGGTCACCGAACTCTTTCAGCATCGCACAAAGCTGCGTTGGTCATGGTCCAAGTTGTGCTTTCACCGAATTACCGACGAAACCCAGTACGCTCAGCGCTTGTGCAATTTTGCAACGGCGTACAACGATTTTTACCAGGGCCGTCGGACATTTTCGTTGGATCCCAGGCTTCAATTCGACTTTTTTGATTATCCACACCTTGACTTTACCGTTCTCGGCCTTAGCAGCTGCGACGAGAACGATCTACTGAATCCTATTGCGTCGATTCATCCCGATGCGTTGGCGGGTGCCACGAGCGCATTGCGCCAAGCGAGATATTCCGGCCGATTAATAGCCGCTGTCTGGCATCACAGCTTGTTTGGTGTTCCGGCGCAAACCGACTACATAGATTCAGAACTGTTGCTACATCTGACAGACGCTGGCGTTTCGCTGGGATTTCATGGACACCAACACCGCGCACAGTGTATAGAAGAACGCCACCAGATTGCAGGAGACGGGCGCAAGATTGTCGTGATTAGCGCGAGCACGTTGTGTGCTGGCCCGGGCCGGCTAAGCCCAGGGCAGCCGAGGGGGTACAACGTCATAGAGATCGACACAGACCGATCGACATGCCGTGTTCATCAAAGGCGAATGCACAACAACGATTTCACTTACCCAATTTGGGCGCCAGCGTATTTCACCCAAACAAATGAGCCGTTCCTTGACCTAGAAATTGACCCACCCCTTCGACCGAGGCCTCGCAACTTGGACACATCTTTCAAGGTTGAGACTGCCGAGCAGCTCCTTGGGTCCCGCCAATGGAAAGAAGTCATCGAGCTGTTGGCTGGGACCCCACCCGACTCTATCGGAAGACCGCTACTTGCCAAGGCTCTCTCTGAATACGGCGACTCAGCCAAGACTATTGCACTCCTGTGGCCTCCCAGCACCCCAGCGGAGGCGGTACAAATAGGTGATGCAATCTTACAAAACGGAACCACACAGCAGGCTGCTCAGTTTCTTGCCCTTGACATCGTGAACGGAAGCACTGACGCCAGCGTGCTCGAAATAGCACGGCGGGTTCGAGAAAGGCGGGCAAAATGAGCAACGACACCGGGATTGTCTTCCATGTAGAAACAAATAAGATTCTAAATGTTCTTACGAGCGAGATATACGACTCGCCGTTGGCGCTACTGAGGGAGAACTTGCAAAACGCTTACGATGCTGTTCGTATGCGTTTTGTGCCTCTAGGTGCACCACTCTCCGATGGGCGGATAGACCTGACGATCTCAGGAAATACCATCACGATAACCGACAACGGAATCGGCATGAATGAGACCGTGCTCACAGAAAACTTCTGGAATCCTGGTTTCTCCGGCAAACGCTCAGATGAGGCAAGGCGAGCCGGAGTAGTCGGCACTTTTGGCATCGGTGCAATGGCGAATTTCGGTGTGAGCACTCAGGTGTCCGTAAAGACGCGCGCCGTCGGCGGTCAAGAGACCCTAATTAGTAGCGCAGAGCGTGCGAAGTTAAAGATTGCTGAAAAGTGTATTTCACTTGATCGTGCTAACGACGACAGTCCCATCGGTACGACGGTGACGGTGCACTTGTTTCCGGCAACGGTAATAAGTCCCGAACAGGCGCGCCGCTACCTTGAGCCGTATGTCAGCCTCTTGCCTGTCCCCGTCTATCTGAACGGTCAAAAAATCAGTGGGCAGAACATCGAGTCTCGTCTATCGCTGACCGGACGCGCTTTTTCCACTTCAGGTGACGAGGTCATTCTTTCCGACGCCACCGCCTCGGCCCAATTCCACATCAGACTTGATCAAAATGGTCAAGTCCTCATTAGTGTCACGAATGTGAAGCTTGGGGGTTTGCCAATCGAGGGAAGCCTTCTGTTGTTACAAAACGGAGGGCAACTCATGGGCCTCCGTTCATACTTCGGACTCGCGCCGATCCCTTGCGCTAGCGCCTATCAGTTTGGCGGCTTCGCCAACCTGTCTTTTCTTCAACCAACAGCTGGACGTGAGGCAGTGAGTCGAGACAGCATCGACCAGGTCGCGCGCATTCTTACTTTAGCCGACCGCGCAGCATCCGAGTATCTATCCGACTCCCCGGCATCCGACAAGAACACCGCCTTCATGCAGTGGCTCGTGTCTCACGGACGGTACAATCTCGCTAAACACGTCACAATTCGTATTCAACCCGATGATCTCGACATCCCCCTCGGTGAGCTTAAATCTCGCATTGGCTCAAGGGTTGCTCATTATTACACGGGGTCTGACCCGCAACTTATTCAGACGTTTTCCGGACAAGGTACCTGTTTGCTTCAGATTGCCCAGGGTAATCCCCGGCGGGCCGTTCAGATTCACTGGCTCCAACAGCTGAACGTGCAGCAGGTGCCTGATTCACCTAGTATTCTTCGCACGTACAAAGGCTCTGAATTGGATTTTAGCGAGGGGTCTATTGTTGTGCGTGCCGCTTCCATCCTCCGTGACGATTATCTAGTTCCTGATGCTGAAGTTCTTCTCTCTGACATTTCTCACGGCGTATCCGTCCTGCCGCAACAGAAAGATGGTCACCTCATCGTTCATTTGGCAAAATCAAGCCCATTGTTCCCGCCCCTCGTACAAGTCTACAAAGACGACTATCAGTTTTTTCCTTCCTTCATGAAGGATTTTGTGCGCAACCAGATATATCCTCGCGTCCAACAGTTTGTTCCTTCCTCCACTCGCCAGGGCGTTGATGCGCTTCGCAAAATTCTGGAGCGGAATCGTGAACTCTACCGCTATGAGGAGACTGAGACCGGAGAACTCGAAACCATGCTCCGAGATCTTCTGCCATCCGCAACAATGGCTGAGGTGCTGCAGAGAGCTCAGACCACGATGCACGTTCAAACACAGCGAGTTACCCAATCGCAGGTCGGGACGGTTGAGCACGTTATCCCGGATGTTGCCAGATCACCCAACCCTGAGCCTGCGGTGCAAGGGGAAAACGAATTCTCGCCGCGCCCTCCAATTCTTCGCGAGGGGATAACGTCCGACATGAAAATCCTCGTAGCCGATACGAAGTATCCACAGCTCAATAACTTTTCATTGCTCCTAGGCCTGTCCGACCGTTTGATGCGGGAGTATGCAGATTTCTTTCGGACACCCCATACAACCCGGATTCTTTGGGGCGGGCACCGAGTCATTTACATTTTTTCTGAACCAACCGGACGTTTGAGCCTCTACTACGATGTGGAGCTGCGAGAACCACTGGAAGAGTCAGCAGCAGGCGGAGCTCTATTTCCAACAACAACTCTTATTACCAAGAGACGAATATTCGTTCCAGTTCCCGATCCACTCGTGGATGCCTTCAAGATTACAGCCGGGCCACGCGAGTTTTACGTTCGCTTCGACCTCCTAGTCGCAAATGATTGAAGTTTCGCAGAACAATCGTCTGATCATCTGAAGACTACGCCCAGATCGTGTTCGGTTATCATGCCCCTTGAACCACAAAGTGGCAGCACCCGGAAGCATGAAGCGAGGACAGCGTGCCCATTACTTCCGATCTGTTTGAAACCTATCTTAAGTGCACAACCAAGTGCTTCCTGCGGTCACTCGGTGAAACGGGAACCGGCAATGGTTACGCGAACTGGGTCAAGGCAGAACACCTTTCCTACTCCTCTGAGGGAATCAAACATCTTGTGGAAGGAGTCGCAGAGGACGAGTGCGTCACCGGACCAATCGACTTGAAGGAGACATGGTCGTCCAAATGGCGCCTAGCTATACAGACCATCGCGCGCACACAGAATCTCGAATCGGGCATTCATGCTGTGGAGCGCTTGGTATCAGAGAGGGGAGACAAAGCGGCGCCGCTCATCCCGATTCGATTGGTCTTCACAAACAAAGTGGATAAGCACGACAGGCTCTCGTTAGCGTTCGATGCGCTTGTGTTATCCCAAATGCTGGGTTGCGAGATCGGCACGGGCAAGATTATCCATGGGAACAACCACACCGCTCTCAAGGTCAACACTGGTGCTCTGACGAGCGAGGTGCGGAGATTAACTGAAAAGATCGGCGTTCTCCTTTCCAGCAACACGCCTCCGGAACTGATTCTCAACCGTCATTGCCCCGAGTGTGAGTTTCAGAACCAGTGCAGGCAGAAAGCGATCGGGAAAGACGACCTCAGCCTGCTCTCAGGCCTCACCCAGACAGCACGCAGCAGTCATCGCAGCAAAGGGATATTCACCGTAACCCAGCTCTCCTACACTTTCAAATCTCGCAGGGCACCCAAGAGAGCAAAGAACCCTGTAACACCGCACTACTGCGCGTTGCAGGCGCTCGCTATTCGGGAGAATACTGTTTACATCCATGGGACTCCTCGTTTTCCTAAATCAGAGACCCACGTATACCTGGATATCGAAGGACTTCCCGACAACGAGTCTTACTACCTCATTGGCGCTCTGATTGTCTCCGACGGAAAGGAGAGCTTCCACTCGTTCTGGGCAGACGGCGAGTCACAAGAGCCGGCCATATTCTTCCAGTTTATTGAAGCGGTCTGCCAGTTGGCCGATTGTCGAATCCTGCATTTCGGAGGATATGAAATAGTCGCATTGAAACGGATGAAAGCGAGGCTTCCAGAACCCTTCCACGCGAAGATCGATGCGATTCTCGAACGAGCGACAAATGTGCTGTCGGTCATACATCCTCACATCTACTTCCCGGTCTATTCGAATGGCCTTAAAGATATTGGGCGCTTTCTTGGGTTTGAGTGGGCCCAGGAAGGCGCCACAGGACTGCAGACCATAGTTTGGCGGAAGAATTGGAACAAAACGAAAGCTCCTGATATCAAGGCGCAACTGCTTCAATACAACCAAGATGATTGCCGCGCATTAAGGCACGTCGTCGAGTCTATCGATAGTTTGATCTCCTCGGGGGTGCCAACCCCGCCCGGCCGTGAGCAAAGGGCAGTAATCAACACAGCGGATTTGAGACAGGTTGGCTCCGGATCCCACAAGTTTCGGAAAATCGAGTTCGCTGTGCCCGACCTCGATGTTGTCAATCGAGCTGCATACTTCGACTACCAGCGTCAAAAGATTTTCGTCCGAACCAGCACATCGCTCAAACGGATTCTCACGAAAGCCTTGCCGAGGCGGGCGCGTCTGAAACCGAATAAAGTTCTTCAGTTCGAGGCCAATAAATGCGTTTCGTGTCGGAGCAGGAAGGTTTCAAAGTTGCGTCTAATCAAGAGAACGGTGATCGATCTGAAGTTTTTCAAGGGCGGCGCCAAAAAGTGGGTCACAGAGTATCTATCATGGAGGTACAAATGCGCAAAGTGTGGCACACTTTTTGTTCCCGAGGGTGTTCCCGGCGGAAGAGCAACAAAATATGGACACGGGCTTGCAACTTGGTGCATATACAACAGCTTGGTCTGTGGGCAGAACCTGCTTCGGGTCCGACGAGGGCTAAGAGACATCTTTGATCTTGACATTCCACAGCCCACAATTTTCCGTTTTAAGTCATCGCTGCGGGAAACGCTTCAACCGATATACGACAAAATCCTTGCTCACCTATTAAAGGGATCGCTCCTTCATATTGACGAGACTGAGGTGAAGTTGAGAGGTTGCAAGGGTTATGTTTGGGTGTTTGCAAGCATGGACGCAGTCTACTTTGAGTATCGGGACTCACGAAAGGCTCAATTCCTCGGACCACTTCTTGAGGAATTCAAGGGCGTTCTCATCTCTGACTTCTTTACCGGGTACGACTCCCTAAAATGCCCCCAACAGAAGTGCTTAATACACCTTATACGAGATATGAACGAGGATTTGCTCAGCAACAGTTTTGACCCCGAATATAAAGATGTGGTGCAGAGATTCGCGCATCTATTGCAGCAGATTGTCGAGACGGTTGACAAGTATGGCCTGAAGCGGCGACATTTTCGGAAACACAGGAATGATGCAGTCCGGTTCCTCAAATCGGTTAAGGAGGCGCGCTATTCGTCGCCAATCGCAACGAAGTACCAAGAACGAATGGGCAAGTATGGCTCAAGGCTTTTCACTTTCTTGGACTACGATGGAGTGCCGTGGAATAACAATAATGCTGAACATGCGATTAAGGGCTTTGCGAGGGTTCGCAGATTTGCTGACGGCAGGTTCACCGAGGATTCACTCCGAGAGTACCTGGTCATGTTGAGCGTCGCCGAAACTTGCCGGTATCAGAACATTGATGTGCTGAAGTTCCTGCTTGACCGAGCGGATAATTCCTCCCGTTGCCAACTGCTGCTGCAGTGATCAAGAGATAGTCGCTACCCGAAGAGATCACAAAGGCCGACTGGTTCCCGCCATTATGGGGGCGTGTTTCGGTGGCTGCGGAATTCTTCTCGCATGGCTGCCTGTTCGCGTTCCAGTTCCGTCATGTTTCTTCGCACTTCCGACGAACTGACCAGACTCGCCCCTGAGAGCTTTCTGCCTCCGCTGCGCCCTTACGAATTCCTACGGAGAGCCGACAAAAGAGCTAAACTGCAATCATGGGGTGTTGATTTCTGATCAGCATTTCGACGCTTTCCTCAAGTGCAGGACGAAGGCCCACTTAACCTTCTCTTCTGCGAGGACGGGTGAACTTTCGCATCCAATCAGTGACTGGCAAGGGCACATCGCTGAAAACTATCAGAAAAACTGCCGGGACTACCTCCGATCAGCCTCTGCGGCCGATTGCTTCGTCGGAACGCCACGGCCAGAAGATCTAAGAAATGCCAAGTATCCGCTCATCCTTCAACCGCTAATAACCGCACAGGATGCCGAATCCCACGTTCATGCTCTCGAACGGGAGGCAGTACCAACCCAGAAAGGGCGCAGCCCCTACGTGCCGATCCGGTTTGTCCCATTTGAGAAGATCTCAAAGCATTACAAGCTGATGCTGGCATTTGACGCCTTCGTTCTCTGGAAGGTTTCCGGTCAGATGCCGACCAAGGGAAAGATCATTCACGGTTTGCAACATGCTGTTCTCAATCTCAGGCTTGATACCTTAATTCACGAAGTGCAGCCTCTCGTCGGAACGCTCCGTACATTGCTCAGCGAGAGCAGCGCACCAGACCCCGTTCTGATTAAGCACTGCCCAGAGTGCGAGTTCGAAACATATTGCAGGAAGAGAGTTACCGACAAGGATGACCTTAGCCTCTTGGATAGCCTCAGCATCAAAGACCGCACAACACTGAATACGAAGGGCATATTTACCGTAACTCAATTTGCCTATACTTTTCGCCCGCGCCGCCGCCCCAAGCGTCTAGCATCACGCAAAGAGAAGTACCACCATGCTCTCAAGGCTCTCGCGATTCGAGATCGCAAGATTCATATAGTCGGGAAGCCCGAGCTAGCAATCAAGGGAACACCAGTTTATCTTGATGTCGAAGGAATGCCGGATCGCGACTTTTATTATCTCATCGGCATCCGAATACCCGAGAAGCTTTCGTATCTCCAATACAGCTTCTGGGCGGATGATATTGGTGATGAGGAAACGATCTGGCGCTCCCTGCTCAGGGTGCTAGAACGGATTGACAACCCTGTCTTGATTCATTATGGAGCCTACGAAACCACGTTCCTCAAGCGACTCGCGCGCCGGTATCCCGACTCAGCTGCTGACTCCTCCTACGTCAGCACACTCATTACCCGCGGGATCAATCTTTTGGGGATCACCTATTCCCAGATCTATTTTCCAACATATTCCAATCGCCTCAAAGAAGTCGCCCGGTACCTTGGGTTCCAGTGGTCGCACCCTGCCGCGTCGGGGCTTCAGTCCCTCGTCTGGAGACAACAATGGGAGGAAACGCGGGATACCTCCATCAAGCAAGTATTGATCACGTACAATCGAGAGGACTGTGAAGCTTTGGAAGTGGTTACCCGGGCCGTTGAACGGGTCGCGGTCTTTGCGCAAGGCCGTTGCTCGGTGAGCGGTGACGCGAATGAGGTCTGCGTACACTCAGAAGACGTCCAGAACATTTCGAAGTGGCGCAAGTTCACCAGTTCTCTTCCGGTGCTAGAGGAGATTAATGAGGCAGCGCACTGGGATTATCAGCGCGACAGGGTCTACGTAAGAAACAGCGACTGGCGCAAAAGGTCCAATGCCTCACGCACTGTGCCTCGCACTGTGAGGCCCCGCATCAACAGAGTAGTTCTCTGTTCCGCTCCTTCTCGGTGCCCCCAGTGTGGCGGTAAGAAACTAAAAGCAGGACCCGAAAAATCGAAGATCGTGTATGACCTTCACATCGGAAAGACAAGCGTCAAAAGATGGATCGTAAAATATCTCTTCCACAACTATGACTGCCTTCGCTGCAGCGCGGAGCTTTCTCCTCCGGAGCGGACGTGGCGTCGCGGGAAGTACGGGTGGAATCTAATCGCGTTCCTGATTTACGAAATTGTGGAACTATGCGTCCCACAGCGTGTCACAACGCGGCATGTGAACCGTCTGTTTGGTCTCACTTTGCCCCGCAGTTCGGTGGGTGAACAGAAAAGGGCGGCGGCAAGACAGTACGAGGAGACGCGGCAGATGCTGCTCCGGAGGATCGTAGAGGGAACGCTCGTTCACGCTGACGAGACTCCGATAGTAACGCAGGGCAAACGAGGTTACGTCTGGGTGTTCTGCAATTTTGACGACGTCGTCTACTTTTACAGCGAGAGCCGCGAGGCGGAGACCATGCAGAAGCTCCTGAAGGGGTTTAAAGGAGTCTTGGTCTCTGACTTCTATCCAGCATACGACTCGATGGACTGCCCGCAGCAAAAGTGCTTGATTCATCTCATGCGCGATCTGAACGATGATATCTTGAAGAATCCGTACGACGATGAACTGCGGCAGATAGTACAGCAGTTCGGCGAATTGCTCAAGCAGATTGTGGATACCATTGACCGCCATGGTCTGAAGAAACACTTCCTCAATAAGCATCTTTGTGAAGTGGAACGGTTTTACAAGTGGCTTTTCAATCGGCAGTGGCAAAGCGAAGTGGCCGCGAAGTGCGAGCAGCGCTTTGAGAAGAATCGGAAGAAGCTCTTCACTTTCCTTGGCTATGATGGCGTGCCGTGGAACAACAATAATGCGGAACATGCGATGAAGGCATTTGCCGCGCTTCGGGACGTAATTGAAGGGACGACAACGGCCTCCGGGGTCGAAGAGTATCTCGTTCTTCTAAGTGTCTCTGAGACGTGCAGATACAAAGATCTTGATGTGTTGGAGTTCTTTCTTTCTAGGGAAAAGGATATCGATGCCTTTCTAAGAAGCCGCGGGCGTGCTAGAGCGCAGCCCGGTCGGTCCAATGAGAAGCCAACACAAGACTGTATTGTACAAACGGCACTGGAGATATTGGCCACTCATCCTGCCGGCATCGGATTCGCGTCGCTTGTTGAAAGACTTCACGGGCTGCTGCCAAACGAGTCACAAAACACCATCAGGATTTATACTAAAAAATTGCCCGTCTGGCGACCGCAGGAGGTATACAAGCCAGCGAGAGGGATCTTTCGACTCGCTCGGTTTCGTGAAACCGAAGCTACTGATGTTGAAACGAACAGGATTGCTACATAGCAAATGGTGAGCCTCACCAAGGCTCGAGCCGGAGATCGCCGAGGCGGGCGGGGCCAGCAACAAGGCACGTGGCAGTCTGTCACGCTCTTTTTTCGCGATCCGCTCAGTGGATTCGCTTCTTGGTCCAGCGATCACGCCCTTCCCAGTAAGGGCACTGAGGACAATATTTTCCTTCGGGATAGTCCACGCCTTCTTCGTGGGGGCAGCCGATGATGCCGTCGGCGACTACGGTGGACAGACCGTGTGGGTCTTGAGGAAGGCCACGACGTGCTCGCCGATGGCGGGATCATGGCGCACATCCAAGCCGCTATCGGAGAACCAGCGCTCCAGAAGATCCGGTTCGTGATTCTCGGTGAGGATAATGCTGACGGCGACTTTGGTGGCCAGCTTGTCGGTCGGTCCATAGAAGGCGATCGTTGCGATGGGATAGCCGTGAAAACCGCGCTCGGCTTTCTTGGGGAGCCAGGGCCGAAGTGGCTGTCTTCTCTTCCGCATTCTCATGGTGCCAGTGTCCTCCGCTCACGCCGCCGTCAGGGGGCGAGATCGCTGCCGCGAACTCACTCCGTTCGCCCTGTGAGAAGCGGCTCCGCCTCGGCTGTAATTCAGTTATGAGAAGCTGACGCTTCTCTGTCCTCGAAAAAGCCGAGTACACACAGGCCCTACTTCCTTCAACGGGCAGAGCCGCGAACATAGAGAAGTTTCTGTAGCTTGTTTCTGGTCATGGGCCGCAGAGAAGCCAGGTAACCGGCAAGCTCATAGGGGTGAAAGACCTCCCACACGGCGGCCTGAAAACGTGGAAGCTCAGCGGCAAACTCGGGATGCTGTTCGGCGGCTTCGGCGAAGTTCAGCAGCTTCTCGCTGAGCAAATAATCCAATGCGTTTTTCAGGCCGAATCGCCGCCGGATGGTGCGGGTGGCCTGGCACTGCTTTCTCCAAACCTTGTGGCACTGCATGAGGGTGACTATACCGCTACCATGAGTTGGCCGCCAAGTGCGGCAATGCAACAATGCGTCGGGGGGAAGACACCCATCCCTTGGGGTCTGCGGCCAAAGGAGCGCACACTCCTGGTATGGCTGCCGCGTCCGGTGCGTGTCCGGGCATGACAAAGGTAAGCGTCGGAGGAAGTACACGGTTGACGACCGTCATTCTTTGTTTTTGAACCTCTGGACCTCGCCTACGAACCTTGTAACGTGCTTCTTCTTCTACAATTCATGCGGGTTTGGCTGCTGTTGGCAGAGCGTCATCTGATGCTGCGGCTCTTTGGAGCCATGGTGAGAGGATTGCAGAAGTGACGCTGCCGGCCCGGCCGGGTAGGCAGAAACCCAGCACGCAGAGGAATCCATCAACAAGGATGTAACGGACACCATGAAGAATCTACAGCGAGCCGATGAGTATCGCCGTTACCGGGCCGTAGAGCTAATGGAACGGGGCGAGCCAAAAGATTTGATCTCGAGAATACTGGGCGTCTCCCTGGTGACGCTGAATAAGTGGCAAGAACGGTCTCGCCGCGGAGAAGACTTGAACACAAAGATTTCTAGCGGGCGTCCGCGAACCATTTCGGACGAACAACTCACAGAACTATCAAGATTGCTTTCCGAGGGTGCTGTTGCGCACGGCTGGGGGAACAATCTCTGGACCTCGGCACGGGTCCGAGAAGTGATCAAGAAGCATTTTGGGCTAGAATTTTCTCGGTGGCACGTATGGGTAATCCTAACCTCTTATCTTGGATGGACAGCCCGTCGACCGGTACAGCAGACGAAGAGACGAGATGAAGCAGCCATCGAGCGATGGAAGGCTAACGACCTACATCGAATTGTGTTGGATTCAGAAGAACGCGGAGACCATCTTGTTTTCATAGATGAGACTGGCTTCATGATGACTCCCACTATCCGGCGCACCTTTGCGGCGCCAGGAGTGACGCCGATCAATAAGGTCAGCGACCCTCATGGCCGAATTTCTGTGATTGCCGCTGTCAGCATCAGCCCAAAGCGCAAGCGGCTGGGCTGGCATTATCACCTGTTGAATGACAACACGAACTTCCGGGGGCCCAGCGTCGTCGAGTTCTTGAAGTCCTTGGCAGGGGAAGTAGGAAATTCCATGACGATTATTTGGGACTCCATCATCATCCATTGGTCAGATGTCGTAGCCGCGTGCATGGCTACGCATCCCAGAATTGTGAGCGAGTTTTTCCCACCATATGCACCGGAATTAAATCCAGTGGATCGGGCATGGTTTTACATAAAGTACGACCGCCTTGCGAATTTCACTCCAGCGACGACGGCCCAGCTACGGAGCGCTGTTGAACGAGAACTCGAAGCGATTAAGACGACTCCGCGGTTACTACGATCTTTTATCCACCATTCAGGGCTTCCTCTTGATTTCTAAGTTGCCCATTTGAGCTTGTGGATGCTGAGTGACCCAAGCAGCGGGAGTAAGGTCTGGTAGGCGCTGAATCGGGTGATCAGCGAGTCCGGGAAGAACCGCGGCCAGATAGTCGCGCACTGCGAGTTTCAATCTGCGGCAGCTTTCAACCACCGAAAGAATCGCTGCGATCTTCGGTCCCGCCTGCGGGCTTCCCACGTGTATCCAATTTTTTCGTCCGATTGCGACTGGCCGCATGGAGTTCTCCGCCAGGTTGTTACTCAACTCCAGTTCGGGATATTCCAGGAACCGGTTGAGCTTCTCCCACAGCGTGAGCGTGTAGTTGCAGGCCTTGGCCAGTGCACCAGCAGGCAGTGCAGTGGAGCGTGCTGCTTCGATCTGTTTCCGAATCCCATCCAGTAGCGGTCGTGATTGTTCCTGACGCAGAGCATGGCGTGCCTCCAGGCTCAGTCCTTGGCGACGGGCCTCGGCGTCGATGGCAAACAGTTCATCGATCCGCGCCACGATCGGCGTCGCCACTGGATCTTTCGGATTTAAATTGCGCCGCCTCAGAAAAATACCGTTCCGCATGCGACCAGCACCCCGCATGTACCATCTTCGGCCCGCCGATCTGATCGTAGGCCGCATACCCGTCGGTCTGCAGAAGTCCCTCGAACTGTCCTAGAAACTGCCTCGGCCCGTCGCGTCCACGGCTCAGACAGAAGTCGAATACCACCGTTGCTCCTGGCTTGCCATACTGCCATAGATACGCTTGGTGATTCTTCCCTCGGCCCTCGTGCATCTGCACGTCCACCGGGGTCTCATCCGCTTGGATGTAACTGCCGTTGATTAACTCCCGCGTCATGGCAGCAACCCTGGGGATCAGCAACTCGCCCACTTTCAAAACCCAACCATCCAGTGTCGCCCGGCTGAGTTCCAAACCAGTATCCCGCTCCAGCATCGCGCTCTGTCGATAGAGAGGCTGATGGTCGCAATACTTGTTGACCACCGTGTCGATCACAATCTGGTCACTGGCCAGGCACTTCTCGATAATCCGTAGTGGCACCGGGGCCGAGACCACCCCTTGTTCTTCGCACAACTTGCAAGCACGCTTCTCGCGTTTGCTGACCAGCACGAAATACTTCGCCAGTTCCACATCCAATTGGGAGCTCTCCTCGTGGCCGATCACGACCATTTCTTTCCCACAGCCTTGGCAAAAGCATTGCTCGGGCGTACAGGTCAGAACTCGTTCTACACGTGGAAGGTTAGCTGGCAGTTCCTGTCGCCCCGGATGCTTGCGCTTCGTTTTCGTCGAGGGCTGCACTGCCGGGCGCTCGCTCTCCGCCTGGACTTCCGCACTGCTGACTCCCGGCTCCAGCTCCAGCAACTCCAGTTGTGCATCGGAGAACTTTTCGCTGCCCGGTCCACGGGGAGGTCAAAAGCGCGACGCCTTCGGCGTCGGGTGTAGGGTGACACGCCACCCCTGGGAGGGTGCTGTACAGCAACTTGGGTTGCTGTAGGGTTCCTCAGCGAAAACAGGCGGGTTGTGGGATTCCGGTAGCTGTGCAGCTACTTTGGTTTCCGCGCGTTAACTTGCTGGAAAACAAAGCAAGCAGTCAGCAGAGGGGTTCTTTTCCACGGGAGGTCAAAATTGACAAGACTCAGCGCCCAGCGACTCCGGCTGAAATTCTTGTGCTCCGGAGACTCGTCCGCCACCCAGAATTCCGCTTCCCCCACCTACAGCTGGGCGAACCACCGCTCCATCCGGGGCCTCGATGCGGAACAATTCCCCGGCTCCAAACCCTGCCTTGTAGAACTCGACCGCCTTCGCCCCGTGGCGGACCGAGAGCATGGGGGACAGGGATGTTTTAGCGATGTCAGCCATAGGAATGCTCCTGTGTCGCGGAGCTCGGTATCTCTACTGGAATTAAGGCTCCATCTAGCTTGTGATCGACATCTGAATTCGTTGAAGCTCACGACGGAACGGTTCACGCCCTTTCCTGATTGCTAATCCAGCAAGAGTCTCCTTTCGAGCTGCTTCGAACTCCTTTTCTGCAAGCAGTATCTTTGCTAATTCCAGATGCATCTTCTGGAGTATGGCGTGAGATAGTTCACGATTCCCCCTATGAGCGCTGAGCTTAGCTGCCTGTCTGTACAGCCTCGATCCTAGCTCAATGTTACCGTCGAGGATGTACAAAAGACCCCAAGTCGCGGTGAGAACCGGTCTGTATGAAGGGTCGCTCTCGGCATACTCCTCCAGGACGTCTTGATGTTCCTGCAGCAGTTTCCGCCCCTCACGGATCTCGCCTTTCCTCAGTAGTACATAAATCAAATTGTGAATAGTGGGCTCATGCTGCGGATATCGATGGTGCCCATCATTTAGGCAGCGGAGGGCCTCATCTAGATCCCCATCATAATCAAGCAAAAATCCGAGCATACTGTACACATCCGGTTTTGCATCGCCACGTTGAACAACCGATTTAAGCTCGCGTACTCCTTCTCGGTAAAGATTCTGCCGTTCGTAACACGTGGCGATGAGCAAACTTGTATCCTGATCTTGCGGGAAACGCTTTTTGCATTCGCGCAAAATTTCGAAAGCATCGAGATCACGACTTAGTCGCAAGTAAACTCGCGCGAGATTCTGGTATTGTCGCGATGCCGCATTTGGAGCGCTCTCTATAGATCTGCGGAACCACACCTCGGATTCTTGATCCTTGTGGTCCAGCGCGAGACAGGTGCCGATATCGTTCGTGATCGCAGCTTTCTTCTCAAGACTTTCCGGCTCAGTTCGATCAGCTAGCGATTGGTAAATACTCATGAACTGTGTTGCTGCCGACCTGTACTGTTCGATTCCCATGTATGCGCGACCGAGCAACTGTCGAGCCTCAAGGTCGTTGCCGAAATGCTTGAGGTACTCTGCCAGCAGCTGTAGTGCGGACGACACTTCGCTCTTGTCCAGAAGCACTTTCGCAAGCGCATGGACAGACCGTCGCAGGTTAGGAGCGAGCGTCAGCGCCGATTTAAATGCCACTTCAGCCCGATCCAAGTTCCCGGACATTGCATATCCGACACCGAGCGCATGATACAAGGCAGGTGAGCGCACCTCCGAATGTACAGCCTGCTTCAGCAACTTGATTGCTTCTCGGGTCTTCCTCAATGAGATGAGAACCATCGCCAAGTGATATTTGGCCAACACATTGTCATCGTCTAATTCCACTGCACGTTTTAGCATCCGCTCAGCCGTGCCGAAATCGTTTCGCTTCATCGCGATCAAGGCAAGACTTAGGGTCGATGTCCACTCAGAAGGAAACTCTTCACGCATCTTGTGATAGATTTCTTCCGCAGCATCGAATCTTCCCTGATCTACCATAACTCGCGCTAAATTGACCCAAGCAACATAGTTCTTGCTATCGATTCGGATTGCGGTTTCAAGCTCCTGTTTAGCTTCGTCGCGTTCACCCTGACTCAGGAGTGCGATTCCCAGGTTTCCGTGCGCACGCGAGCTCTTCGGAAACCTTGACACCTGTTTTCTCGCGCGACCAATTACGTCGGCACGCACCTTCAGAACCAGATCCGACATTGGGACATCAGCGTCAAGAGACGACCACTCAACAGAAACATCACCTTCGTCTTGCTTGATCAGACGTAGCGCCGAACCTGCCACCAAAGGATTTAACTTCGGCGGTTGCACGCGGAAGTCCTTTGAGGGAACAGTTCCTTTGAAGTTGTCTATATCGACTCCTGCTGCAATCATCGCTGATCTCCTACTTCTCGCCCGAATCGAGCTGCGATCCTCTCCCGCTTTAATTCAAGATCTATGCGGTATTTCTCGCGTTTCTCTTGCCAACGCTTGAACTTGTCTTCATTCCTGAGAACCAAGAGTGCTTGGTCTATTTTTAAGAAAATATATTCGAAATTTCCGATCCTTTTGCCATAGTCGAGAGCCGCGATCTTTCTGTAAAGCTCTTCGATAATCGGGAGGATGCACTTCTGTGCCAACGGGCGAAATGCCCGAATATCAGGTAGTGGACGCTTGTCCGCAAGCTCACCGATGAACTGATCAAACGCCCTTCGCCTCTGGTCCCGCGGTACAGCCGCCATGTAATCGATTAAGTCGAGTTGATATTGCAAGTCGTATATCTGAGGACCGAGCATTACGCCAGTCAGCATCTCGAACAAAATTGCTCCCAGAGAGAAGACGTCAGCCTTGTATGCGAACTTCGGATCGACGTCATGTAGTGAGCAAACGATCTCGGGTGCAGTGTAGGGAATCTCTCCCGGCGGATAACCTGCGTAATCCTCCAGTATTGGCTTTGCTTCTTCTGTTAGCATCCGCGCTGAACCGAAATCTGATAACCGAATGGTCCCGTTTCTCGTAACCAGGAAATTTCCCGGCTTCAGATCCCGGTGAACGATTCTCCTTTTGTGAATATGCTGAACGGCTTTCGACATTTCTCTGAATGCAAGCAATAGCCATTCGGTTTGAATCACGCCCGCCGCGATGACCGCGCCCAAATCGGATTCGGCTTCCTCTATGACATAGTAAGGTACATCCAGAGTTAAGCCATACGGCTCGAGGACTATCGAGAACTCAGTACGTGGCGCCACCAACTTGATAATTCCATTATGGCGATCAACCTGCCCCAGCATTTCGGATTCACGCTTAAATGCCTCAGTCCGATATGGATCTCTACAAAATGGCTGAAAAGCCTTCACGACGACCGTTTCCTCAGTCGCGGTGTCGTGCGCGGTAAACACCAAGGAAAAGGCGCCGGTACCGCCATCCGAGCCAAGGCGTTTCAGATTCGTGAAACGGCCTTGCAATGGCGGCTGGGCTTCGATTAACGACAACAGGTTGTCACGGTTTTTCGCATCGCTCATCTAACGGTCCCGAACCGCTTCTTCAGGAGTTCGACAGCCTCGTCAGGGTGTTCCTGCAGAATCCGCAAAACGTCCGGCGGAATGCGACCAGCGGAAAGGAGCAGGCGGTTGCGATCACATTGGAAGTAAGAAGCAACACGACCGACGAGTTCTTCTGACGGATTGATTTCATTATTCTCCAGCTTGCTTAAATATGTGTACGAAACCCCAAGTTCGGGCGCGAGTTTCTTGATACCCACGCCAGTTCGTGAACGAAGCTCCCGCAATATTTTGCCGAACTTAAGGAACCTAGATTGGGTTGACCGTTTATTCAACCCACTTAGTTTACCGTTGGGTTGACGCAATTGTCAACCCATCCAAGGTCCCTCGACTCGCAGGCTGGCGAACTACCGCGCGGCTTCGACCGTGAGCTTTAGTCCCACGGCTTTGGTCACGGCAACCAGGGTGGAAAGGCGAGGATTTCCGCGGACCGATAGGGCGCGGTACAGGCTCTCGCGCTCGATGCCGGCGGCTTTGGCCACCTTGGCAATGCCGCCGCGGGCTTCCGCGATGCGGCGCAGGGCGATCAGGAGCACGCGGGGCTCGTCGGCATCCTCCAATGCGGCGCGGAGGTATTCGGCGGCAAACTCCGGACTCTTGCGCAGTTCGCGAATTGTGGCCTCATCGTGGGAGATGCTTGCCTTGCGTTTCATAGTGTCCTTTCCCTGTAGTCCTTGAGGTACAGCAGCGCGCGCTTGATGTCGGATGACTGCGTGCGCTTATCTCCGCCACAAAGCAGCAAAACGCAAGCTTTGCCCACAAGAGCGTAATAAACCCGGTAGCCAGGCCCCCAGTCGATCCGCAGTTCAAACAAACCGCCGCCCAGTGCTTTGCAGTCGCCGAAGTTGCCCACCGAAAGGCGATCGATCCGGGCCACAATCTTGGCCTGGGTGCGAGCATCTTTCAGTCCTGCCAGCCACTCACCGAAAACATCGTTTCCCATCCCGGTGAGGTAGCGGCGGATTTGCATTGTTTGTTATTGTAACTTATAGGTTACACACGCGCAAATGGCGGGTTGGCCCATCCTTTGTCCTCCGACCTACCTGCTTCTAGAACCGTCCATGCTCCGAAATACGCCCTCGCCGCATTCATCCAAGGTGTCGCATCGGCATTTCGTCATCATCTTTTTGAGCACGCCTCGCACTGCTTTTATTCCATCCATCAGCTGATCCAACTCTGCCAGCTTTCTTTGGGCCAGCGTTCGGCAGCGTTCCGAGGGGCGAGTGATGTCGCGGAAAGCAAAGAACAGATGTCGGATTTCAGTCAATGTGAAACCCAGTTGACGCGCACGCTGAATGATTGCCAGCGGGTAAAACGTTGTGGTGTCGTATCGTCTCTGCCCGCTGATTCGCGGGGCTCGCGGAAGCAGTCCAATTCTCTCGTAATAACGAATCGCCGATGCCTGGAGTCCCACTTGTCGCCGCCACCTCCTCGGAAATTGTCTAAAGCTAGGTGGCGAAAGAGCCAGCGGGAAGACCAGCGGCTTGGAGTGATGATCCCATTCTTTCCGCCGGGAGTGTACGGAGCGCGGGAGTCGAGTCAAGGCTCTGCGCTTTGCTCTGATGAACGTGCAGAGCACGCGCGGCCTTGACTCGCCTCCCTCTCCGCTCCTGTCGTGCTTCCAGCTAGGAAAAAATGTGATTGCAAAATGGGACAGGACCACGGTTCTGTCAGCGGTAGGCTTCGCGGCGGTTGCGGACGGCTGTGACGTTGACGGTCTGCTCGTCTCGCTGATCGAAGAACACCCCTGTAGTCGCCGCAGCGGAGACGGAAGCCGGTGAGCGGCGACTTGAGCTTTTTCACGTCACCGGTGCGGTTGGCCAGGTAGCGATCCAGGCAGTGAAGAATTGCATTGCGGCGTCGCGGGCGATGGCACGGAGATCGGCCCGGGCCTCGGGAGACCAGACCACGGCGATTGGCTGGGGAGCTGGCGGTTCCGTCATTTATCTAAGGCGAACTCGCGCAGGATATCTTCATGGGGAATACCTTCTCCGCGAGCGAGCGAAGCGCGGGCACGGTCGAGCGCTGCTGCCGTTTCGGGTGTGATCTCCTCCTCTTCCACCGGAGCGGAAGCCAGCGAACGCGAGAGCGGTTCCAGCATTACTTCGAGCAAGCTGCGCACGGCAGTGAGCTTCTCTTCCGGCAGCATATCGAGCAGCGCGTGGGCCTGCTGGCGTTCTTGTGTGAGATCAGTTCCCATGGTTTCCCTTTTTCTATTTTAGATGGCCACACCCGTGAACGCTTAATGATACTCAAGTTGCTCTGGTTCGAAGCTGAAATCGTGCCATGTCCCTCGCGCGTTAGAACGCGCAAACGGTTCCCAAGAAGGGGATTAAAAAAGTGACCAAATGTAGAGCTGCCCCCAAAACCATGATTTCTTTCTGAGTTGACAATCGCAGTAATGTGCGACTACAAATATGTATGTCATACGTGTTGGACACTGTATTGCATTGAGAGGTTCCGATGCCGGATCAGCCTCAAACTCAGACTCTCTCCCTTCGAATCAGCGAGGGCCTGCGCAAGCGCCTGGAGCACATTCGTGAGGTTACCGCCTTGCGGAAAG
>Ga0137379_10001150_pt1 | contig 23946 bp, 7 predicted proteins | sample SagtaG_18_FD_104812 | JGI IMG/M metagenome (GOLD analysis project Ga0137379, IMG submission 104812) | Vadose zone soil microbial communities from Sagehorn Ranch, Mendocino, California, USA - Sage2_L_80_16 metaG | ecosystem: Environmental > Terrestrial > Soil > Vadose zone | place: USA...
CCACCAGTTCGACAAAGTGGAGCTGGTGCACATCGTGCATCCGGACAAATCGTACGAAGCGCTGGAGAGCCTCACTGCGCACGCGGAAGAGATCCTGAAGCGTCTGGAGCTCCCCTACCGCGTTGTGACGCTTTGCACGGGCGACATCGGGTTTCAAGCCGCGAAAACCTACGACATCGAGGTCTGGCTGCCGGGCCAGAACGCCTACCGGGAGATTTCCTCGTGCAGCAACTGCGAGGCGTTCCAGGCGCGGCGCATGCAGGCGCGCTTCCGCAACGAGAAGGGTAAGCTCGAATGGGTGCACACCCTGAACGGTTCCGGGCTTGCGGTGGGGCGCACCCTGATCGCGATCATGGAGAGCTATCAGCGCGCCGATGGCGGCGTGGACATCCCGATGGCGTTGCAGCCGTACATGGGCGGACTCAAGGCCATCGAACCGGCGCGTTGATCCTCCGCGCTGGTAAAATCCACCCAACCGGAGAGGTGACGGAGCGGTTGAACGTGCCGGTCTCGAAAACCGGAATACGCGCAAGCGTATCGTGGGTTCGAATCCCACCCTCTCCGCCAGCCAGTCTGCAGCTTTTCTTCTCTTTCTCCGGTCTCCATGAAAGCGCCCATGTATCAAACGCTTTGGCGGCGTCTGCGGAGCGATTTGGGGCCGTGGGCGCTTGAGCCCATCGAGCGAGGTCGGCCGCTCGATCCCGCGAACTGGCCCGGTACGCTTGCCGCTTATCTATCACCGACATCGCCCGAGCGCGACAAGCGCAGTGCCGCGCTGAACGAACCACGCCCGGGTCAACCGGGGAACCGAGCCCACCTGGGCCGCGCTCATCCGGAACGGGTAGCGCTTTCTCTCATCGTTCCTTCTTCCTGATGTGAATATCCCACAAGCTGCCGGTGAAAAGTTTAACAGCGCCTCTCTCTGCCCAAAACTATGCTGGCGACCGTGCAGGAACGTTTGCATCGGGCCGGCGGGAGCGATCACTTTCACTCACTAGCCGGTAACGGACGGATTGAGAAAGCAAACCGGGCTAAGCGCGAAGAACGGTAGTCGCTATTCCGCCACGTTGGAAAAAGAGGGGAATCAATATGAAGACGATGAGAATTGTGTCTGTGGTGGGGCTGTCGATATTGATATTCGCCGCGTTCAGCGGGGTACAGGCGCAGCAACCGCAAGTCCCCACCTTGCAAGTGTGCAACGAAACACAGGTACAGGGAAAAGCCGTAGTAAAGATCGGGAGCCGAGTGGATGTTTCACATTCCGGTACGTTCACGATCACCATCGAGGTGAAGTGCAATCGAGAGTCGAACAACGGCTACCCGGCAGGCACTTTCCAAATAATAAATCTCAGCATGTCGGACTCGATCGTACAAGGCACGATCGCTGCGATTTCTCTTGAGCAAGTGACCTCTACCGGCAAGCACACGCCGACCGCGTATCTCAATGGCCGCTGCCGGGCCGACAAGGTGATCGGATGCCGTTTTTGGCTCATGCTGGCTGACAACAAGAAGCCAAACCAATCCGGGACGCCTGATGTGGTTAGTTTCCTGGTTTTCAATTCGGCGGGACAACGGGTGGCCTACGGCACCGGCCCGGTTGTTGAGGGCGACATTCAGGTCGCGCCCACATCGAACTGAGCTAGAATCAGTAGACAATTGCGGGAAGAGTTGGGTGGGAGGATACGGCCTCGTCGACAAGTGATAGACACCTGCAATTGTCTGGACTTCAGGGCACCAGCATTCGTGCATTCAACCCACCGCCTCGTCTGACAATAAGGGGCAGCAATGCAGAAGAACGAAGCGGAGCCAAGTAGGGAAGGCAACGCTCAAGGGGAGAGCGTTGGAATTGGCGCGCCGTCGATCTCGCTTCCGAAAGGCGGCGGCGCGATACGCGGGCTCGGCGAAAAGTTCGGCGCGAACCCGGTCACCGGTACCGGCTCGATGACGGTGCCGATCGCCACGTCCCCCGGACGGTCTGGGTTCGGGCCACAACTCTCTCTCTCCTACGATTCAGGTTCCGGTAACGGACCCTTCGGCTTCGGCTGGAGCCTTTCGCTGCCTTCCATTACACGCAAGACCGAGAAAGGGCTTCCGCAATACCGTGATGCCGAAGAATCGGATGTCTTTATTCTCTCCGGTGCCGAGGACCTGGTCCCCGTTTTTAAGAAAGATGCGAACGGCAATTGGGTTTCAGATGCAAAGGGAAACCTCGTCATCGATGAAGATGTCCGGGATGGCTACACCATCCGGAAATACCGTCCCCGCATCGAGGGCCTTTTCGCCCGCATCGAGCGCTGGACCCGTCAGAACGACGGGGACGTCCACTGGCGATCCCTATCCAAAGACAACATCACGACCTTTTATGGGAAAGCGATCATTCGAACGGCAGCGCAGCCGCGCTCGGAGATCGCAGACCCCCGCATCGCCGACCCGGCTGACCCTGCGCGCATCTTCAGTTGGCTGATCTGCGAAAGCTACGATGACAAGGGCAACGCCATCCTCTACGAATACAAGGCGGAAGATTCGGACGGCATCGATCTCTCTTCGTCAGCCAACGAACGCAACCGCACCCCTTCAGGCCGCACCGCCAACCGCTACCTGAAGCGCATCAAGTACGGCAACGCGACACCGCGCAATCCGAACGAGGATCTGGTTGCTCGCACCGATTGGTTGTTCGAGTCGGTACTCGACTATGGCGAGCACTACACCGAGGACGCCCAGGGCCAGCCGACCGACATCTTCCTCGACGACACGCACCGCTCCTGGGACATACGCCAGGATCCCTTCTCCATCTACCGAGCCGGGTTCGAAGTCCGCACCTACCGCCTGTGCCGCCGGGCGCTGATGTTTCATCACTTCGCAACCGAACTCGGAACGCCCGACTACCTGGTCCGGACGACCGAGTTCCAATATCAAGAGGGCCCGGTCGCATCGTTCATCACCGCCGTGACCCAGGGCGGCTTTGTCCGTCGACCGGACGGCAGCTATCTCAAGAAGTCGATGCCACCCGTCGAGTTCGAATACTCGCAGGTCGAGGTGAGCAACGAAGTCCGGGAGATCGATCCCGACAGTCTGGAGAACCTTCCTTACGGACTCGATGGGTCGCAGTATCAGTGGGTCGATCTGGACGGCGAAGGCGTCTCGGGCATCCTCACCGAACAGGGGGATGCCTGGTACTACAAGCCCAGTCTCGGCGACGGGCGCTTCGGTCCCGTGGAGACCGTGGCGCGCAGGCCGTCGCTGGCCGAGCTGCGTTCGGGCCGGCAGCAGTTCCTCGATCTGGCCGGCGACGGACAACTCGACCTGGTTACGCTGGAGGCTCCCACGCCCGGGTTTTTCGAGCGCACCGAAGACCAGGACTGGAATCCCTTCGTTCCATTCCGTTCGCTGCCCAATCTGGCGTGGAGAGACCCCAATCTCAGATTCGTCGACCTTACCGGTGACGGCCATGCCGATGTGCTCGTTACCGAAGACGACGCGTTCGTCTGGTACGCCTCGCTGGCCGAAGACGGTTTCGCTCCCGCCGAGAAGGCGCGCCAGGTGCTCGACGAAGAGAAGGGCCCGCGTCTCGTCTTTGCCGACGGCACGCAGTCCATCTATCTGGCCGATCTGTCCGGCGACGGCCTCTCCGACCTGGTGCGCCTCCGCAACGGCGAAGTCTGCTTCTGGCCCAATCTGGGCTATTGCCGCTTCGGCGCCAAGGTCACCATGGACAACGCGCCCTGGTTCGACAACCCGGATCAGTTCGACCAGAAGCGCATCCGTCTTGCCGACATCGACGGTTCGGGCACCACCGACATCATTTACTTGGGTCGCGATGGCGTTCGACTCTATTTCAACCAGTCGGGTAACCGCTGGAGTGATGCCGGGAAGCTGGAGGTTTTTCCGCAGTTCGATGACCTGAAGGCCGTCGCCGTCGGCGACCTCCTCGGCAACGGAACGGCTTGTCTCGTTTGGTCGTCGCCCCTGCCGGGCGACGCGCGTCGACCGATGCGCTACGTCGATCTCATGGGAGGACAGAAGCCGCATCTGCTCGTCAAGTCCGTGAACAACCTCGGCGCCGAGACGCTCGTCCAGTACGCAGCATCGACACAGTCCTATCTCGAAGACAAGCGCAACGGCAAACCCTGGATCACGCGACTGCCGTTTCCCGTGCACGTCGTCGAGCGGGTCGAGACCTACGACGGCATCAGCCGCAATCGTTTCGTTACGACGTATAAATACCATCACGGATACTTCGACGGGTTTGAACGCGAATTTCGCGGCTTCGGAATGGTCGAGCAGCGGGATACCGGGGAATTCGAGGCTCTGGCTGGTGACGGAAACGTACCGCCAGCAACCAACATCGACGGCGCCTCGCACGTACCCCCGGTATTGACACGCACCTGGTTCCATACCGGGTTCTACCTTGACCGTGACCGCATTTCCAATTTCTTCGCGGGCCTGCTCGATGCCAATGACGCCGGCGAGTATTACCGGGAGCCCGGCCTGACCGATGCGCAGGCAAGGCAGCTCCTTCTCGATGACACGGTTCTACCCGCGGGGTTGACGATCGACGAAGAACGCGAAGCGTGTCGCGCACTGAAAGGCTCCATGCTCCGGCAGGAGGTGTACGCCCTCGACGGCTCGGACAAGGAAAAGCATCCGTACACCGTCACCGAGCAGAACTTCACGAGCGAGCGCCTGCAGCCCAAGGCGACCCATCGCCACGGCGTATTCTTCGCCCACCCGCGCGAGGCCGTCAGCTACCACTACGAGCGCGATCCTGCCGATCCGCGCATCGGCCACGCGTTGACGCTGGAGGTGGATCGCTTCGGCAATGTCCTCAAGTCTGCATCGGTCGGCTATGGGCGGCGAAATCCCGATCCCGAACTTGCGGTCGAGGACCAAAAGAAACAGACGCGGATCCTGGTTATGTACACCGAGAACCGATACACGAACAGTGTCGATACAGCGGACGCGTACCGCACGCCACTGCCTTGTGAGAGCGGCACCTATGAGCTCACCGGTTACCCGCCAACCGGGAGCGGTGGTCGCTTCCAGATGTCCGACTTCGTGCAGCCCGACCTGAATGATCCCAATCATGTCAAGCTCATCCACATTTTCGACGGCGAGATTGGCTACGAGGAATCGCCGAGCAACGGCAAACAGCGGCGTCTGATCGAGCAGGTTCGCACCAATTACCGGCCCGACGATCTTGGGGTGGGCCAAAACGATCCACTTGCGTTGCTGCTATTCGGAACGCTGGAACCGCTGGCACTACCGGGCGAGACGTACAAGCTGGCCTTCACGGCGCCGCTGGCGAAGCAGGTCTTCGTCGACAGCGGCAAGCTTACCCAGGCTGATCTCGATGCGGCGCTTGCTGACGAAGGCAAGTATGTACATAGCGAAGGGGATGCCAACTGGTGGATTCCCTCCGGGCGCGTGTTCTATTCCTCCGGCATCAACGATGCCGCGGCCGCGGAACTGGCCCGCGCCAGCCAGCACTTCTTCCTGCCGCGCCGGTACCGCGACCCGTTCCACACCAATACGGTCAGCACGGAGGGCGTCATCAGTTACGACGCCTACGACTTGCTGATCGTCGACACCCTCGACCCGCTGGGCAACCGCGTCACCGTCGGTGAGCGCGATGCAGCCGGCAATATCGATCTAAACAAGCCAGGCAACGACTACCGCGTGCTCCAACCCAGTTTGGTCACCGACCCCAACCGCAACCGGGTGGCCGTGACCTTCGATGCCTTGGGCATGGTGGTGGGCACAGCAGTCATGGGCAAGTCTGAAGACAATCCCTCCCAGGGCGATCTGCTCGACCCCAGTTTCGAGGCCGATCTGACGCAGGCTCAGATAGACGGGTTCTACGATGTCGCAGACCCGCACGTGCCTGCACCGAGTCGCCTCCAAGGTGCCACGACGCGCATCATCTACGACCTCGACCGTTTCCGCCGCACCCAGCAGGCGCACCCCGAAGACCCGACACAATGGCTGCCCGTGTACGCCGCCACGCTGGCGCGCGAGACCCATGTCAGCGATCCGCTGCCGCCGCAGGGCCTCAAAATCCAGATCAGCTTCTCCTACTCCGACGGCTTCGGCCGCGAGATTCAGAAAAAGATTCAGGCCGAGCCGGGACCGGCCGCCGATCCTCGCTGGGTGGGCAGCGGCTGGACCATTTTCAACAACAAAGGCAAGCCCATTCGCCAGTACGAGCCGTTCTTCAGCCAGCTCCCCACAAAGGGTCACCAGTTCGAATTCGGCGTTCAAATCGGTGTCAGTCCCATCCTGTGTTACGACCCGGTCGAACGGGTCGTCGCCACCGTCCACCCCAACCATACCTACGACAAGGTTGTGTTCGATCCATGGCGGCAGGACGCTTGGGACGTGAACGACACGGTTCTTCAGGCTGATCCGAAGATTGATCTGGATGTAGGGGACTTCTTCCAGCGCCTGCCCGATGACGACTACCTTCCGACGTGGTACGCGCAACGGGCGAACGGAGCAATTGGCCCACAGGAGCAGGAAGCCGCCACCAAAGCTGCGGCGCATGCCAATACGCCGACGACAGCGTACCTGGACGCCCTCGGCCGCACCTTCCTGACCGTTGCGGACAATGCTGCCGACGGCAAGTACGCGACGCGCGTCGAACTCGACATCGAGGGGAACCAACGCTCTGTCACCGACGCGCTTGGGCGCAAGGTGATGGTGTACGACTACGACATGCTCAGCAAGCGGATCCATCAGGCGAGCATGGAAGCGGGCGAGCAGTGGCTGCTGAACGACGTCGCGGGCAAGGCCATCCGCGCTTGGGACAGCCGCGGTCACAATTTCCGGACCGCCTACGATGCGTTACGCCGGCCAACCGATCTCTTCGTGCTGGGCACCGACCCCAACAACTCGGACCCCCGCACCCTGACCGGTGAGGTGCTTTTCGATAAGACTGTTTACGGCGAGGGACAGCCCAACGACCAAGCGCTCAACCTGAGAACGCGAGCTTTCAAGCATTACGACACCGCAGGAGTTGTGACCAGCATGGGCCACAATGCCACCACCAATAAGGACGAGGCTTACGACTTCAAGGGCAACTTGCTGCGCAGCAGCCGGCAGCTGCTGGAAGATTACAAATCCTTGCCCGACTGGCCCGGTGCGATGCCGAACCTGCGGCAAGAAGCATTTACGACCAGCACCCAATACGACGCGCTCAATCGGGCGGTCGCTACTACCACGCCGGACGCCAGCGTAATTCGGCCCACTTACAACGAAGCGAACCTCCTCGAACGAGTCGATATCAACCTCCGCGGTGCGAAAGCGGCGACGCCCTTTGTCGCCAACATCGACTACAACGCCAAAGGGCAGCGGGAATTGATCGAATATGGCAACGGCGCGAAGACGGACTACACGTACGATCCGCAGACCTTTCGCCTCACGGACTTCGTGACGCGCCGCGATGCCGCCAGCTTCCCCAACGACTGCCCTCAGCCGCCCAATCCGCCGTGCGGCGTTCAGAATCTGCACTACGTCTACGACCCGGTCGGCAACATCACCTCCATTCGAGATGACGCCCAGCGAACCATCTTCTTTGACAATGCAAAGGTTGAGCCCTCTGCGAACTATACCTACGATGCCATTTACCGGCTCATTGCCGCTGCGGGACGCGAGCACCAAGGCCAACTGGCGCAACCACAGACGACCTGGGATGACACACCACGCATGAACCAACCTCTGCCGACGGACGGGCAGGCCATAAGGAATTATTCTGAAAGCTACGCTTACGATGCCGTGGGCAACTTCGCGCACCTCGTCCATCAGGCCGCCAATGGAAATTGGACGCGCACATACACCTACAACGAGCCGAGCCTTATCGAGCCAGGGCAACAGCACAGCAATCGCCTGACCAGCGCCGCCGTGGGTGCATCGACAGATCTGTACCAATACGACGCCCACGGCAACGTCACCAGGATGCCGCACCTGACCCTGATGCAGTGGGATCATCGCAACCAGCTCCAAGCCACCTCGAAGCAGGCAGTCAATAGCGGCACGCCCGAGACAACCTACTACGTCTACGACTTCACCGGACAGCGAGTCCGGAAGGCAACGGAGAGTGCAGGGGGCGTTCTCCTGAAAGAGCGGATCTACGTGGCTGGATTTGAGATCTACCGCGAGTACGAAGCGGACGGCACGACGGTGTCGCTGGAGCGGCAGACGCTGCACGTCATGGACGACAAACGTCGGTTGGCGATGGTCGAAACAAAAACTGTAGACAGCAGTGTGCTCCAGGCGAGCCTGCCGATAACGCTCACGCGCTATCAGTTGGACAATCACCTCGGCTCCGCCGTTTTGGAACTCGACGATCTTGGAATGGTCATCTCCTACGAGGAGTACTACCCCTACGGCAGCACATCGTATCAAGCCGTTCGACAAGATGTGGAAGTCAACCTCAAACGCTACCGCTACACGGGAAAGGAGCGCGACGAGGAGACTGGCTTCTATTATCACGGTGCGCGCTACTACGCGCCGTGGCTAGGAAGGTGGACGAGCGCCGATCCAGAAGGAATAAGAGAGGGGCCGAACGCTTACATATTCGTTTCGAATGGCCCACTCCGGCTTGTCGACCCCTCGGGTAGGAATCAGGAGCAGCCTCAAGGTGCTCTCATTGATCCGACGGTCGCAAAAAGATACGCGGAAGGAGCTCAGCAAATTATCAAACATTGGGACGAACTAAAGCCCGTTGAGCGAGAGGAAAAGATTCGCGCTCTGGTCAACAGCGAGCTCGCTGCCTCGGGTGTTCCGGCCCTGGCGCATGAAGCGTTCGATCCTACGCAAAGGGCCGCCGCACACTTCACGTCGGAAACGTGGAGTATGTCTATCAATCCACAATACCTTGAGGGCTCGCGACAACAAATGGAGGATGCGGCGGAGGGGAACACAGGCGTGACCTTGGGAAACGTATTCAGTGCTTTCGTCCATGAGGCGCGGCATGCGGAGCAGAGATTCCTAGCTGCCCGATATCTCGCTGGGACTGGACTCAACGCAAGGGAGATTTCCGACATACTTGATATTCCTGGGCCGGGCGCCGCAGTGCCGGTGTCAGAGGCAGCCCTCAGCCAGAAATTGGATACAAGCAGCCGCTTGGGAAGATGGGCTGAGTATCTTTACTCTCATTCCTTCAGCAGAGTTACCGGTGCGGAACAGTATTACTCCGATGTTGAGTCTGTGCGGGTGGAGACTGCTGGAGCGTATACGCGAGCTAAAGAGTCTTTCGAGAAAGCGCGCACTGCGTGGTTGACGGACCCATTCTACGAAAAAGGTAAGACGGATCAGCAATACAAGCAGGAGATGACGGGAGCCAAGACACGCATGGACATTGCTCTCAGGGAACGCCATGCGGCTTGGGATGTCTATTATCAGACTCCAAGGGAGCATGATGTTTTCGCGGCGCAAATCGGAGTGGCGAGATTGCTCGGTGCTTCCCAAAAAGAACTCAACATAATGCGCGGAATCCACCCATAAGAGCTGGGAATCCGGCAACAAGAATTCCCACTGTTTAGGAGTTCGGCGCGGGCATGGCCAGAAAAGTGAGTTTATGACATCTTCGACAGAGACCTCGTCCTCGGCATGAGCGGGGGTGACGTTCGCGTTGCCCACGGACTCCTTCGCTCGCTGGGCTTCGCCGTCTCCCTCACCGAGCGCCAGAACGAAACCTATGGCGAGACCACGCGCAACGCCGTGGGCAGGTTTCAGGCCGACAACGGCCTCGTCGTCTCTGGGTCGATCGATTCTCCCACGTATGCGGCGTTGAAGCGCAAGGCCGATCAGACCGCCGTGCCCAACTCCTATTCGGTTCACGGCACCGTGCGGGATTCCGATGGCACACCCCGCGCCGGAATCTCGGTGCGCGTTGTCGACGTCGATTTCCGCAGCGAAACAGCTCTGGGCGAAGCGACTACCGGCAACGTTAAATAAGCAACAGGAGAGACCATGCCGGAGAATATTGGGCTCATCGACCAAGTAGTCCTGGCGCGAACGCTCACTGCGGGCATGCAGGGAGGCGACGTCCGGCTCCTGCAGCGCGCGCTCGTGGCGCTCGGCTACGAGATCGCGCTCGGCGAACGGCGCGTCGAGACCTTTGGCTATACGACATCGCAGGCGGTTGAGGCGTTCCGGACCGCGGCAGGGCTGCGTGGCACCGCCATCGCCGATGAGCAGATGGCCGCTGCCATCAACGCCAAGCTGTCGCAGCTCCCGGCTGTAACGCAGTGGCAGGTGCATGGGACGCTGCGCAACGCTGACGGCGCACCGCTGCCGAACGTGCTCATCCGCGCCGTCGACAAAGGGCTGCGCACCGAGGCCGTGCTCGGCGAGCAAACCACCGACGCCGCCGGGCACTACGTCATCGAGTATCGCCCCAACCCCCTAGCGGAAGCGGAGAAGGACCAGCGCGCTGATCTGGTGGTGCGCGCCGTCCGGCCGGTGGGACCGAGGATCACGACCACCGTCACGCGCCCGCCGGGTCGCGAGGAGGTGATCGCCGAATCCGCGGTGTGGTGCAACGCGCCGCCTATCGCCACCATCGACCTGATGGTGGGCGGCGGCGTCTGGCCCGGGCCGTCCGAGTATGAGCGGCTTTCGGCCGAGCTGGCGCCACTGCTCGCTGGCCTCTCGGCGGCCGTCATCACCGCTGACGACATCCGCTTCCTCTCCTGCGAGACCGAATATGAGCCAGCGTGGATCGAATATTACGGCTTGGCGGTAAAGCTGGCCGAGCAGACGCACGTGGCGGCCGAGGCCTTCTACGGCCTCTTCCGCGAGCGAATGCCGCGTGAGCTTGACAAGCTCGTCTCGCGGCGCCCCGCGGTGCTGCGGCGCGCCCTGGAGCTCGCGCTGCGCGGCAACATCATTCCTCTGCGCATTCGCCCGGCGATCCCGGAAATCCTGCGGCAGCTCGCCGCGCTGGCCGTGGATCGCGCGTTCGTGGCTGCGCCGGGCCGCGCCTCGATTGCCGACGTGCTGGGCACCGTGCTCGCCAGTTCCGGCGGCACGGCGCTGCAACGCACGTTCCTGGAGCAGTATGTCGCGCATCAGGGCCCGATCCAGGACTTCTGGAAAGCGCTTCGCGAGCAGCCGGCGTTCGCCCCTTTGTTGCCGAAGCTCCAGTTGGCGCTGCAGCTCGGTTCTCTCACGCGGAATCATCTGCCGCTCATTAAGGTCCTGCAGAGCAAGCACAGCAAGCTCTCCGATCTGGCGCAGCTCACCGAGGCCGGCTGGCTGGACTTGATCCGCGGCGCGACGGGCTCAACGGGGACCGGCTACCCGCCCGATGTGCCCGGGCCGGTCGCGGACAAGCCGGCCACCTACGCGCGGATCCTCAACGGCATTATCGAGGAATCCTTTCCCACGCAGGTGATCGCAAACCGTTTGAACGATCTCCGTATCGAGAACAAGCCTGCGCTCGCAACTTTTTTTGCCGGTCCGGGCGCGAGCTTTGATATTCGCACCCACGTGGCCGCCGATTTTCTGGCGCACGCCGGCGGCGCCACTATAGATACGACGTCGATCGATACGGCGCACCCAGGCGCGGTCGCCGGCGATCTGGCGGACACGCTCGGCAAGCTGCAGCGCCTGTATAAGGTGGCGGCGCCGCGCATCTCCGACCTGCACGCGGTGCTCGGCGCCGGCACGCTCGGCTCGGCGCACGACATCGCGCGCCTCGGCGCCGACGGCTTGGCGCTGGCGACCGGACTTTCTTCCGATCGCGCCGGCGCGATCTATGACAATGCGCAGCGGGCAGTGGCCGGCGCGCAACTGTTGTTCACCAAGTATTCGCAGGCGTTCAATTCATTCCGTCTCTTCGGCACCGACAGCGGCGCGGTCGAGGATTTGAAGCTCCCCGATTATCAGGACCTGTTCCGCCTGCTTGATCTGTGCGAATGCGAGCAGTGCCGCTCGGTCTACAGCCCGGCCGCCTACCTGGTCGATCTGTTGGCGCTCGTCGATGGCCTCTCGCCCAATTACCGAAAGTACCTTTATTGGATCGACGGCAAGGTGAATCAGCTTTCGCGGCGTTCGGATATCGGTGAAATCGAGCTGACCTGCATCAATACCAATACGCCGCTGCCGTATATCGACCTTGTCAACGAGATTCTGGAGTACGCAGTGGCGCAGAAGACGCCGCAGCTGCAGACCACGCGCAGCGCCGAGGAGCTGAGCGTCAGTCCCGAGCATCTTCTGCCGGCCGCGTACGACCAGGCGCATGTGGGCGGTGCCGTGTACCCATGGGACCTGCCGTTCGATCTGGCGGCGGAGACGGCGCGCACCTTCCTCGGCCATTTTGGCGTGCGCCGCTTCGAAGTGATGGAAGCGTTTCAAACCCTCGCGGGGGCTCAGCAGCCGACGCCGCACGACATTGCCGCCGAATATTTGGGGCTTAGCGCCGCTGAGGTGCAAATCCTCGAGACGCCGGCGCAGAGCCCGTGGGAGTATTGGGGCCTCCTGCAGAACAACAACACCGTCCTCGACCCCACCGATCCGGAGCCCGATCCGCAGAAGAAAAAGAAACTGGTGTTGCCGTGGCTCGGCGTGCTCGGATTGGCGACGTACTTCGTCGAGCGCGCGCAGCTCAGCAACGACGAGCTGGTCGAGCTGTCGAAAACCCGCCTGTTCGCGACACTCGGGTTGGGGCTCACGTGGCCAGTCGGGGATTGCACGCTCGACCACGCCGCCATCGATAACCTGACGAAGGATACTGAGGCGACCGAGTTGGTGCGCTTCCTCCGGCTGCGGCGCAAGCTCGGCTGGGCGATCTCCGATCTAGACAAATTCCTTTCCGTGATGGGATCGCTCGACATCGAGCTGCTCGCCGGGTTCGACCGGCTGCGCGCCGCTCTCAAGCTTCCGTTTCTCGAGTTGCTTACCTGGTTCGGTCCCATCGACACTACCGTCGGCAGCGACGGGTCCCCGTCGTTTTACGATCAGTTGTTCCTGAATACCGCGGTCACCAATCCGCCCGATGCCATCTTCACGCTCGACGCCAACCGTACGGAGCTGAAGGTTCCCACCGACACCATCAGCAATCACGTGGCGGGGGTCGCCTCGGGCCTGGGCGTGCCCGCCTCCGAGTTCGATTTCCTGTTTGGTTCGCCGCCCCCGGAGATTCCGGACCTGTTGAATCTCGACAATTTGACCAGGCTGTATCGCGCGGCATCGATTTCGCGCGCTCTCGGGCTGTCGGTTCGCGACTTCGCCACGCTGCACGCGATCGCCGGCATCGATCCGCTCAAGGGGGCCACGCTCGCCGAAATGCGGCGGCTGGTCGACATCGCCGCCAAGGTGCGTCGCGCGCGCTTCAGCGTACCCGAGCTCGATTACCTGCTACGACACGTGGCTCAGCCGGTGTCGGGGATCGCGCCCACGGTCGAAGAGATCACGCAGGCGCTGAGCGAACTCCGCGACGGCTTGCAAAAGGTGGCGCGCGACAATGGGTTCCCCGGGCTGGTGGTGAGCATCAAGAACGCGCCGGCCGATCCCCAGGGCGAGCTCACGCGCAAGAAGCTGGCCACCGTCGTGCCCTCGGACAAAGCCGACGACGCGTTCGCGCTGGTGGCCGGGTCGAGCCCGCTCTCGGCCGATGCGCAGCACGACTTCATCAATTCTTACTTCAAGGATTTCCTGCCCGACCTCAAAGACGCCGTCGAGCAACTGGTCGCCGCCAACTACGGTGCCGTGCCGCCGCTGCAGCCCCCTAAGTTGACCAACCCGGCCGACCGCTTCAATTACGTGCTGCCGCCACTGCTCGTCTATTTGGTCGGCGTACAAAGCCGCGGCTTGGTGAAGAAGAAGCTTGCCGAAGATCTGAGCATCGACATCCGCACCGCCGAGCTGCTCGTCGAGATGCCGCAGACGCCGGCAAGCGTGTACCTCGATCTCTTCCTCAACCCGACGTTCGTCGCGTCGGCCGGCCCTATCGACCCCACGCAACTCGCCGCGCAGTTCGACGGTTATCGCCTGCTTCAGAAATCGGCGCTCATCGTCCGCAAGCTCCGCATCGAAGCGGACGAGCTCGCTGCCATTCGCGCACCCGACGCCAATGGCAAGACGCGCGCTGCGCGCGTGGGCTGGCTGGAATTCGAGCAGCTCCCGCTCACGCCACAGCCGGGCGCCGCGGCGCTGTTCGGGCCCTGGGAGCGGCTGGCCGATCTGTTCGCTCTGCGCGACAGCCTGCCGCGGGTCAAACCGTCGCTGTTCGATATCTTCGCCGAGGTCGACGCGATGGTCCCCTTTCGCGGCGACATCGTCAAGCTCACCGGCTGGTCGGAGAAGGACCTGGTGGGGGCGGCAAAGGGATTGAGCCTTCAATTCCCCGCCGATTACCAGGACGAGCGCGGTCTGGCGCGCGTCAAGGCCTGCCTCGATCTGCTGGCGCGGCTGGGAATGCCCCCGTCGAAAGTGTCGCCGTGGCGCGCGCCGCACTTAAAGCTGGCCGAAGCGCTCGATCTCAGGAACGCCGTCAAAGCGCGCTACAGCTTCGACGAATGGCTCAAAGTAGCCAAGCCGCTGCAGGACATCCTCCGCGAGAAGCAGCGCGCCGCGCTGGTCTCCTATCTCCGGGCGCGCGATGGGCTCGACGAGGACGAGCTGTTCGATCGCCACCTGATCGACGTCGGTATGAGCGCGTGCCAGCTCACCTCGCGCATCAAGCAGGCCATCGGCTCGGTGCAGTTGTTCATCCAGCGCATCTCGATGTCGCTCGAGCGGGATCAGCAGCCCCAGCCGCTCGTGCTCAAAGAACCCCAGGCGACCTGGTGGCAAACCTGGATGCGCAACTATCGCGTCTGGGAGGCCAACCGCAAGGTCTTCCTGTATCCGGAGAATTGGATCGAGCCCGAGCTACGCGATGACAAAACCATCTTTTTTAAAGACCTGGAGAAGGAGCTCAAGCAGAATGAGGTGACCGCCGATCAGGCGGAGAGCGCGTTCCTGCATTACCTGGAGAAGCTCGACGCCGCGGCGGCGCTCGACCTGCGCGCCATGTATTGGGAACCCGAATTCGATCGGTTGCATGTGGTGGCCCGCACCCACGGTGAGCCGCACACCTATTACTATCGCCGCGGCGTTGACGAGAGCTATTGGACCGCCTGGGAAAAGATTGACGTCGACATCGTCGGCGACCATCTGGTCCCGGCTATTCTGGACCGCCGGCTGCGGCTGTATTGGCCGATCTTCAAGACCATCCAGGATCCGGCGCAGAACGCGCCGAACGATGCGTCAGAGCCCAAAACCTTGCTGGAGATCCACCTTGCCTGGAGCGAATACAAGAACGGCAAATGGACGCCCAAGAAGGTGCATAAGGATCCCATAGTGGTGGTGGGCGGCGACTTCACGCCCGATCAGACCTATTTCTCATCCACGTATGGCGCCAACATGGGGTTCCAATTCCCGGGCAAGTTCGCTGGCGACGCACACGATCTGGTGATCGCGGCATTCCGCGTGGCCCCCATTTACGGGATGCCGGACTGTGTCGGCTGGTGGGTCGTGCCATCCGCCGGCGGCGCGCTGGCGAAGGACTTCTACGTCGAGAATAGCTACCCCAGCAGGCCATTCAGCAATCTACCGACGAATCAGGGGTTCCAGATCGCTAACCAGCAGATCGTGGAGGACGAGCAGTGGAACACAGACGACCAGCTCATGCTCAACAGCACCGTGCCGGGGGCTTCGGTGGAAACGCTCGCCACCACACCCGGCATCTTTCACCTCAGCTTCTCGCCCCAAGCCGCCCCCGGCTTCACTGACTACCCCGCCCTCTTTTATAATGACGAGCGGCGCGATTATTTCATCGTACGGCAGGTCGGGCCGGGACAGACGCAATTCTGGCCCGATCCGGAGAATGCCGATCCGGGGCTGATCCTCGACGGGCCGAGCGACCAGCCCTACGATCCGCCCGATCAATACCAAGCGTCCAGCAATGATTCCTTCTTGTGGCGGTTTTATCCGCATTATCATCCCTACGTCGGCGCCTTCATCAAGGAGCTCAACCAGGAGGGTGTCGCAGGGCTGCTCAAGCGCGAGAACCAGCAGCTCGTCGACGACCCGCCGACCAACGTCTTCCACGTCAAATATCAGCCGCAGGACGCGGTGGCGCACCCCTATCCGCGCGAGGAGGTTGAGTTCGCCGCAGGCGGCGCCTATGCGCAATACAACTGGGAACTGTTCTTCCACGCGCCGCTGCTGGTGGCGGACCGTCTGAGCCGCAACCAGCAGTTCCAGGACGCGCAGCGCTGGTACCATTTCGTCTTCGATCCCACTGCCGCCATCGATCCGAAAACGCTCGTGCCGGACGTGTGGCGCTTCGCCCCGTTCAAGACGATTCAAGATCACCCGATCGACGAGCTGCTCGCGCTGCTCGATTATTCGGGCCAGAACCAGCAGTACATCGACGCGCGCCATGCGCTCGAGCGACAGGTGAGCGACTGGCGCTCCAACCCGTTCGATCCGCACCTGATCGCCCGCCATCGCCTGACCGCCTACGAGAAGACGGTGGTGATGAAGTACCTCGACAACCTGATCGCCTGGGGCGATCAGCTCTTCCGGCAGGACACCATCGAGACCATCAATCAGGCGACGCAGCTCTACATCCTGGCCGCCGAGCTGCTCGGCGACAAGCCGCAGATCCTCCCGTCGCGCGGCGAGGTCAAGCCGCAGACCTATGACGACCTGGTCAAGCCGCCCGGGCTCGACGCGTTCTCCAACAAACTGGTCAACCTGGAGAACTGGGTGCCCCTCAAGCAGCAGGGCAAGCCCAAGGTCGAGCCGATCGTTCCCCCGGGCATGGTGCTTTATTTCTGCATTCCGCCCAACGACAAGCTGCTCGGTTATTGGGATACCGTCGCCGACCGGCTGTACAAGATTCGCCACTGCCTCAATATCGAGGGCGTGTTCCAACAGCTCCCGCTGTTCGAGCCGCCGCTCGATGTGGGCCTGCTGGTCAAGGCCAAGGCGGCGGGCGTGGACATCGCCACTGCGCTGCAGGACATCAACTCGGCGCTGCCGCATTATCGCTTCTCCACGATGCTTCCCAAGGCGCTGGAGTTCTGCGCCGACGTGAAGGCGCTCGGCGCCGAGCTGCTGGCGGCGCTGGAGAAGCAGGACGCCGAGGGCCTGGCGTTGCTCCGCTCGGGCCAGGAGCTGGCGGTGCTCGAAGCCGTGCGCGAGGTCAAGCAGCGGCAAATCGACGACGCGCAGGCGGCGCTCGACGGCCTCTTCAAGACCCAGGAAACGGTGCAGATCCGCCTCGCTTATTATTCGAGCCGGCAGTTCACAAACCCATATGAGCAGGCGCACTTGGCGCTCACCGGTGTCGCGGAGGTCTTCCACGAGATGGCCTCACAGCACGAGATAGCGGCGTCGCTGGCCAAGTGGGTCCCCAACTTCCAGCTCGGCATCGAGGGCATGACCTCGTCGCCCACCATCACCGCCAACTTCGGCGGCGAGCAGATCGGCGGCTCGCTGCAGGCGATCGCCAGCGCGATGCGCGGCATCGCCGGACATCTCACCACCGCCGCGTCGATGAGCGCGACCATGGGCGGCTATCAACGGCGCGCCGAGGAGTGGGCGTTGCAAAAAGACCTAGCGGCCAAGGAGCTGGAGCAGATCGGCAAGCAGATCCTCGCGGCGCAGATCCGCCTCGATATTGCGCAAAAGGAGCTGGAAAACCACGACCTGCAAGTCTCCAACGCGCAGGCCGTAGACGACTTCATGCATGGGAAGTTCACCAACGAAGACCTCTACGACTGGATGGTCACCCAGGCGGGGGCCATCTATTTCCAGAGCTATCAGCTCGCCTATGACCTGGCCAAGCGGGCGGAGAAGACGTTCCAGTTTGAGACAGGCGATTCCCAGGCGTCGTTCATTCAATTCGGATATTGGGACAGCTTAAAGAAGGGGCTCCTGGCAGGCGAGCGGCTGCACTACGACCTGCGGCGCATGGATGCCGGCTTCCTCGACCGGAACCGGCGCGAGCTCGAGATCACCAAGCACGTGTCGCTGGCGCAGGTGGCACCGCTCCAGCTGCTCACGCTCAAGGCGACCGGCACCTGCACGGTCAGCATTGACGAGAGCCTGTTTAATCGCGACTTCCCCGGGCACTATCTCCGCCGAATCAAGTCCGTGGCGGTCACCATTCCCTGCGTCATCGGGCCGTATACCAGCGTCAATGCTCAGCTCACGCTCCTGTCGAACAAGGTACGCACCAACAGCAAGCTCGATGGCGGCTACGCGGAGGGGAAGGGAATCGATTCGCGGTTCCGCTACGACTTCGCGGCAACCCAATCGATCGTCACCAGCAGCGCGCAGAACGACGCCGGTCTTTTCGAAGTGACCCTGCGCGACGAGCGCTACCTGCCGTTCGAGGGTTGCGGCGCGATCAGCACCTGGCAGATCGACCTCAAGCCGAGCCAGAACGCGTTCGACATCAACACCGTCACGGACGTGATCCTGCACCTTCGCTATACGGCGCGGGACGGCGGCTTCCCACCGGATGCGTTGCCGACGCCGTCGGAAAGTGGCGTGCGGCTGTTCAGCGCGCGCCATGACTTCCCCGACAAGTGGCAGCAGTTCCTGTATCCGGCGTCAGGGACACAGCAGAAGCTGGCGCTCGCGCTCACGACCGACTTTTTCCCGTTCACCGCGCGGGGGCTCAAGAAGTGGAACGTTTCGATGGTTCAAGTGGTGCTCAAGCTCAAGGATACGCCGCTCCAGTTTGGCGAGGACGCGCCCAGCGCCGTCTATGACGGCAGCGCGCTCCAGCTCAGCTTAGACAGTGCTCCGCTTACAGATGGCACGACGTTCAGCAGCGCCAAACCGCTGCTTAAGAAGGACGGCATCTTCGGCATCGTGCCCATCGCGCAGTTCAGCTCGGCCGACATCAACCCGCCGGGCGTGTACACCCTGGGCACATGGCAGTTTTCCATCGAAGGCAAGGACAACGCGGACGGCAATCTCGGCGCGCTGCCGTCGCAGCTTCTCGTGCGAGATGCGCAAGGTAATGTTCAGGGGCCGCCTTCGCCTTACCGGCTCTCGAAGGACGCGGTCGATGATATCTGGCTGCTTGTGACCTATGCGGCATCTTGACCCCACAATAGCAAACCCGATCCAACAGACTTGGTCTGGCGACCCCCGGCCAAGACGCACAATCCCGTAGTGTCCAAGAACAAACGATGCTTTTAAGACCGGTCGAGCCGGGTTGCTGTTCGTGCCCCGGTTTGTTGCGGGGGCCAATTCCGCTAGCGATGGTTTGGCCTCCAAAGTAATTCCCTGTTCTTTCCCTGATAAGTCCCTGTTAATTCCCTGATACGTTCCCTGTTAATTCCCTGTTCTGATTTGTGTCGAAGCAGGGGTGATGGCTGAAGATTGGCTCTGGGCGCGGGTTTACAAGGAATAGGGCGTAATCCGAACGGTCCAAACACGCGAAATTCCCTGTATTTTTCCCTGTTAACAAGGGAATTTGCGGCAAGAGCTCAGGTTCCCCTGAATCAGTCGATTGTCCAGTCCCTGATGGTTGCGCTCTGCGTGGTAATGCGCCACGTATTCGGCAACCGGGCGACGTAGAGACGCCTGGCGTTGCCTTCGGCCGGACACGTGTCGATCTCAAGACCTCCCGATTAGGCCTTGCCGCGCAGTCTTGCGGAGATTGGCGGCAGCACCTGTTTTCAGTGCAAATGGGAACGCGTATCAGGGAAACAACAGGGAATTGTTTTTAGATGCCATCATTAGCTGAGTTCGGGCTCCGCAACTACAGGGTCACGAACCGCAGGGCGTTCGCGAACAGCATCGAGTTATTGCGAAGGTATGGATCGAGTTTTTGCGGAGCACAGGGTTTTTGCGGGGGGACAACCTGCTCGGTTGGTCGGTTCTAAGACTTGTTTAAGTCCGTCTCCCTCAAAAACTCGCTTGCAAGACTTTCCAATACCGCTGAGCGATCAACCAGGCCACGAAATGTCTTGTCCGGATCCAGGATGGCGACAAAGCGTCCTTGCTGGCCCAGGACGGCGTCGGCTATGTCACTGACACGCTTGTCAGGTAGTAAGACGACGCGCGAGGCACTCAGATCGCTGCCCAGCAGACGCTCGATCCGCGCTCCATCGAGCCACTTGCCGTGCTCATAGACCCCGTTGGGCAGAGTAACCCATTCTGCCGCGTCTACAGCAATACCCGGTGCAACCTGTGCCCTGATCTTTTCGAGGAATTGTTGCGTCAATTGGGTCGTTTGCCATTCGGTAAGGTAGCCAGTTGCCGGATCGAACTGAAATTCGCCAAGGATCGCGTATGCCGCGGCGCTCGCCGATTCCAGCCAGCTATACTGGCGTGCCAAGGCCCAGCGCACTCGATCTGGAGAAGCTAATCCCAGAAATCGTTTGCGGAGGCCCCCAACGGTCTCGACGAAGACCAAGCACAACGGCCGATTGATCATGGCGATCAGCAGGGCCAGTAGATATAATCGCGAGGTCAACCATCGCGGCGATGACTCCGAGCCAAGATCGATCACAATGTAGTTGTGCTGTCCGCCATGCTGGATCTGGCTGAGGAGACCGGAAATACCAGTGGCCCCACTCTGGGGCATTAGGCCCGCATCGAGCTGCCGGATCTCGGTATCCAATGAGTGTGGCTTCAGTTCGGAGACCTCGGCCAGCTCCAGAGACACCCCGCCGACGGATACCTTGTGGATGCGCTGGCCTAGGATTTTGACCAGATCACTCAGCGGGCGCCGAAAGACAGCGAACGCGACGATCGCAATCAATGGCCAAGTCACTGCCTGCAGCAAAGAGGCTAGATCAATCGGCTGAATGTTCATGCTCGTCCGGCATTGTCAAGGTAATGGATAGGGGATTGGAATGAATTCATTTTACTGTGCTCCGCAAATATTCGCGCCGAGGTAGTTTAGGCGCTTGATGCGACTTTCGGGGCCAGGCCATGGCATGATGAGCGCATGGTTGTGCTCATCATGATCGCTGTCCAGCTCTTCGCAGACGCTGCCCGGTTCTCCCTTCTTCTATTCCTGTGGTGCTCTCAAGATCGGTACTCAACGGACTGCATCACGAGTACTCGATTGCGTCGGTTACCGCTTGATCAAATCTCCGTGGCGGACAACGGCTAATGAGCGTGCAAAGGCTGCGAACAGCCTCGCCGGGCCCACTGTCCGATAAGGAGATCGCGGAACTCGACAAGTTCCTGCTTGATGAGGAGGCGCTCGATGAGGCGATGGACGTCTGCACGCTCGACGGATTCCTTTGCGCGGTGCTGTCCGGCCCGAAGTTGATCCTGCCTTCCGAGTGGATGTGCTGGGTGTGGGACATGAAGGAGGGCAAACAGGCGCCCGAATTCGAAAGCGAGAAGCAGGCGCAGCGCATCATTGAGCTTCTGATGCGGCACGCCAACGATATCGCGCTGATGCTGTCCTGCGGCTCGGAACATTATGAGCCGTTATTCTACGAGCACCACATCAACCAGACGGCCGTCACGATCATCGACGAGTGGTGTTGCGGCTACGTGAAGGGTATGGCGATCGACGCGAAGGGTTGGGAGCCGCTACGCGAGGCACACCCCGAGTGGCTCGAGCCGATCGAACTGTACGGCACCGAAGAGGGCCGGGACCAGCTGAAGACCTTGGTCGACAACCAGCCGGACGCCGTTGCCAGACATCAGCAGTGGGTCAACCGGATCGCACCCGCTGCAAGGCAGATCCACGCATTCTGGCTTGCCCGCCGCGCTCCGGAGAGCGAGACGATTCGTGGTACACAACAGCCGATCCGTAAGGCGGCGCTTCCCGGTCGAAATGACCCGTGCCCATGTGGCTCAGGCAGGAAGTTCAAGCACTGCCACGGCGCACCGAAGGGGTTACACTGACACTGACGGCTCCGGATTCGGGGATTCGGACATCAACGGACGGTGGTAACTGGGGGAATGCTTCGCGGTCGTCACAGCGCGCATCCAGTCAAATCACGCGGTCGCGGATTTTTGCGGAGCACAGCCACTTCGACGGGGATAAGTTAATGGGAGCACATGCAGACTGGGCGATCTTGACACCCATCGCCGACGAATGGATTGCCATGTGCAGTAAGCTGGCTGACGCGCAATCTGTTAGCAGCGTACTCCCCGCAAAAACAGGCCGAATAGGATCGCATAGCGTTGTGTGCCTGTTCGCCGGCAAGGGAGAGGCCAAACCTACATCAGCAGTTCACCACGCCGTACAAAATTGGAGTGTCCGGTGGGTAATTCTTGTTGGTATTGCCGGCGGCTTTCCCGAGAAGGTAAAACTCGGCGATGTGGTAGTTGCTAACTTTGTTTATAACTTTGATTATGGCAAACTGAAGGACGGAAAATTCATACGGCGACCTGAGTACGACTACGCGTGCGACGTAAGCCTACTCGGATACGCTGAAGTTGTAGCCAGGCAAGAGGGTAGTCCATGGACGAATCGCATAGCAGCGCACAGACCGGACGGCCGCGCTAAGGCTCATTCTCGATGCACACTCGGGTACTTCGCCTCCAGCGATAAGGTCGTCGACGATCCAGGCCACCCTTTCTACAAGTCAATCCGAGACAGTGTTCAAGAGGTTCACGCCGTCGAGATGGAAGGAAGTGGGGTGGGTTCTGCGGTTCGCTTCCTGCAGTCACGCGGCTCATTAGGACTCCTTATGGTCAGAGGAATCTCCGACGAGCCGCGTGAGTGGAATGCGGCTGAGAAACGCAGTCATGACGGGGCAGCACAACGGGACCAATGGAAAACCTACGCAGCACATGCGGCGGCCGCTTTCGTCGAAAGTCTGTTGCTAGAGATTCCCCCTACACCTGCAGTATCGGAAACAACTGCAGTGTCGCAGTGGTCAGAGCGGTTACCACTCAAAGTGACACTTGAGGCGCAACAACTACCGATTATCGTAGGACATGAAGACAGAGGATTTGCCCACGTTGGCCAACTTTTTATTCAGATGAGGAACATCTCCGATGAGCCAGTAACTATTCAAAGACTGGAAATTGAGACGCTGAAGCAATGGGATCTTCCGAATCCTACAAAGTCGTACAGTTCGCGACCGATAGTTCAAATTCTAGACCGTTCGATACTGTCAAGGGCCATCAAGGTCTCCGAGAGGCCTGGCGTTACGGCGGTGTTGCATTTCGGTTTAACCCTAAATCGATTTGCGTACAAGAATTTAACGGTCACCATTCTGACCGATCACACGCCGACTGATGAATGGTGGGGTCCTATCGTGTCCGGAGAGTTTCCGTTTCTACTACAACCAACCCTTAAGGGAGCAAACAACCAATACTTTCAAACCGAGCGCGTCTTGGTGAGCTTGAACAGCCACGTAGCCTTTAGCGAATGGCCACGCAACGCGACTGCTGCGGAGTGGATGGCTCTCCAGCAAAAAGCCACCGAGGTTCTCGACAATTTACCCGAGGACGCGGCCTACCCCGATCAGCTATGGGATTCCCTCCTCAAAATAAAATGGCTCAAACTCGACCGTCTGCAAGAAGGCGGCGCATAAGCGACTCTACCGACTTGCCGCTCTAACCGAGTCGCGAGCCCCGATAATGCCGTCGAACTTGGGCGCGAAACGATACAAATTCAATTACTCCAAAGAAACGTTGAGGTTACATTGACACTGACGGCTCCGGATTCGGGGATTCGGATATCAACGGACGGTGGCAACTGGGGGAACGCTTCGCGGTCGTTACAGCGCGCATCCAGTCAAATCACGCGGTCGTGGATTTTTGCGGAGCACAGGCGACGGGCGGGTTCCCCGCCGTGCGCGAAGAGCTTCATCAGAACGAGCAGCACGGCCAGCGTGGCGGCGTAGAAGCCGAGCTGGATCCCGTAGGGCCGGGCCGTGTACCCGACCAGGGTGTGCATCAGTTTCCCGATGATGCTGTCGTCGGGCAGTATTTGCGAGGTATCCCAGATGG
>Ga0137379_10001159_pt1 | contig 23877 bp, 22 predicted proteins | sample SagtaG_18_FD_104812 | JGI IMG/M metagenome (GOLD analysis project Ga0137379, IMG submission 104812) | Vadose zone soil microbial communities from Sagehorn Ranch, Mendocino, California, USA - Sage2_L_80_16 metaG | ecosystem: Environmental > Terrestrial > Soil > Vadose zone | place: USA...
TATCGTATGCCATAAGTTTATATTGTTATCTCCGCATTATACGTATCTTTGTATCGTTTTGCAAATACTTCCTTGGTAAACATATGGTCTTGCGTGCCGATATACTCAACAGCATAGGAGGCCGCGACAGCCCCCATTTGCCCTGCAGTTTGTAAATCAAATCCTTTTTCAATTCCGACAAGAAAACCACCTCGCCATGCATCACCTGCACCAGTTGTTGATTCAATTGAGAGAGGATTGGTAGGTTTGATATTGTATCGTTCTTCGTGTTCTTCAATAACTGCTCCTTTTTCACCAAGAGTTGTAATGACGACTGCATTGTCTACAATTGAATCAAATGTTTTAATTCGTTCACGCATCAAGTTAATTTCATACTCATTGCCGATGACATACGCGGCGTGAGAGAGTCCATGTTCGAGATCTGCATCGTTTACTTGTGTCAAAATAAATCCAGGATCGAACATATAGGGAACGTCTAACGAAATACACTGATTAATGAGAGAAAGAGAGCCCTCTGCTCCTTGTGGTCCGATCAAAACAAAATCATCCTTTTTGGCAACTTTTTCCAATTGGAGGGATTTATTTCTTGAAGAAGCACCATAATAAAATCCCCAAATTTGGTTCTGATCGTTATCTGTCATCGCAAATCCCGTAGCTGTATGATCGTTTGAGTCAATAACAACCTGGGAAACATCAATTCCAATTTTGGAAAAGTCATTTTTATATTCCTCAAAATCTTTTCCGGCATAAGAAAAGAGCGTATGGGGCAATTTTAACAGTCCAAGTGTATAGCTGACGTTGCCCGCTGTTCCTCCCCGACGTTTGGCAAACTTGTTGACGATAAAGGAGAGATTGATATTGTGTCTGTGCTCTGGAAGGATGTGCTCAGAAAAGCTTCCGGGAAACTCCATAATATAGTCATAGGCGAGACTACCAGTAATGATGAGCATAATAATGTTATTATAAATGATGTATACAAATGTTTCAAGCTTGATTGCATGTTAATAAATAGTTAGAATAAGACAATGCCCATAATTATCTATAATGAATCGTGGATGATTTATAATTGTTTTCTAGCCTTTTTAGCCTTAGGGTTTGGTTATTTTTTTGTTATATGTGAGAATAAGTTTATAAAGGCAATTTTTGGTATATTGTGGCTGTTATTTCTTCCCAATACTATTTATATTTTTACCGATCTTGAACATCTTATTGATCAATGGACGTTGCTACCTTTTTCTCTTCATATGCTTTTGATTTTGCAATATATCTTGTTTGAATTCGCTGGGATAGCAACCTTTGTAATCGCGCTTTTTCCTTTTGAAAAAATTATCCTTTCACTAAAGCAGTTTAAGAACAAAAAAATACTGGTGCTTATTGTTTTTAATTTTTTTATAGCATTTGGTATGGTGCTCGGAAGAGTTGAGCGGATTAATTCGTGGGAAGTGGTTACAGATCCGTTAAAGGTCACAAGTTCGGCAATCAATGTCTTTTTTTCACCGGATCTTTTAGGATTAATGATCTTATTTGGTATACTTTGCAATTGCATTTATTTTCTTATGAGAGAGCGGGTTTTATATACTATGAAAATGTTTTCACAAGTATTGGATTGACAAATTGCAGCTAATGATTTTTAATTAAATTAGAACCTATTTTTCTTATGCAAACAAGAAAACGCGCTAAATCAGTTTCCTTTGGCAAAAAGACTAAAGAAAAAGAAGAAGTTAAAAAATCTGTTGAGGAAGAAGCAGTCTCAGCAGAATCCAGTAATGCTTCTGAAAAAACCACAGTTGTTGAGAGAAGGCCAGTACCTGAAAAACCTCATGTAGAAGAACTCTCAGAGACTCCTCCAAAAGATGAGTCAGAGGATTCTCAACCGGATGTAGAGACCCCATCAAGCGAATTTGTTACGGATAGTCCACTTTCTACCAGTCCTGAATTAACAAAAGACACAAGCGAGACAGAGAAAGCAAGTGAAAATTTACCGGTTGAGACCACCACACAACTGTCTTCAACACCTGAACAAGGTCAACCCGCTGAATCCGAAGAACTCTCATCAACCCTTCCTCCAAGTGCTTTTACTATCCAATCAAATGAACAGCCGGCAGCACCAGCGCCAGCATCGAGTGCTCCGCAAGGAGATGGGAAAAAGCGTTTTGGTCTTTACTTTATTGTGGTTGCCTTCCTTTCATTCATTCTTGGCTTGGGAGCAATGGCAGCGGCGAGTTATTTCGGACTGGTTAATTCAAATTTACCCAAAATACCTGTTTCTATCCATATGCCGGCAATACTTGGCCAAAAACCAACGCCCACGGCGCCTCCACCAACAGTTAAACCGACACAAAAGCCTGTAGATACTGCCGCATTTACCATCTCGGTTTTGAATGGAAGCGGCATAAGCGGAAAAGCAGCAACAGTGAAGTTAACTCTGACAACTGCTGGATTTAAAGTAACCTCTTCCGGTAACGCTGACAAAAGTGATTTCACCAAAACAGAAATTGCTGCCAAAAAATCAGTTGATCCAGCGTATTTGACTAAGTTGGAGGATGAACTAAAGAAATCTTATGATGTAGACACAAGCGTTGCGACAAGTCCTGAAGCAAGCCCGGCAGATGTGACAGTAACCCTCGGAAGCAATTCTGCAAAATAAGAATTGGGGAAGTTCTTAGTTCTTTATACTCTCATTGAGACTGATTATCACTTTTGTCCATCGCTCCTCTGCAAAAGCAAGCATGGGTAATGTTGGATTAAACTCCTTATCATCAACTGTATGCAGCAAATTCCAAAGGAATTCTTCTCGTTTTTTTGCTGTAGTGCCTTTTTGGGGCTCACAAAGTTTGTTGGTGGCAAGACGAAGACGGAGTGCTGATGGCTCTTCATTAAATTCAGACGCGGGAAGCGTTGCGATATCCCATTTATCAAGCAAATAATAGGATAGTTCTTTGCTTGTTCTAACGCCACGCTTTAAGAGTACAGACCGCCACGGATAAAAATCCGGATAGAGATAAAAACCTCCGGCAGGACGGGGACAGGGGACTCCTAAATCCTTAAATACTTCATATAATTGGGCAGTTACATGACTGAAAACGAGGGACGACTGATGCATATAATGGGTTATTGATGCATTCTGAGAAAAGGCAACTACCGCTGCTTTTTGAATCGGAGTTGCAGTCGAAGACCAAATTGCACTTCCAATTGAACGAATTCCCTGGGTGACTTTTGCGCCGGCTTTGGTATCGGGAATAGCAGCATACCCCAATCGCCACCCACCAGCTGAAAAAGATTTTGAAAGACCTCCCGTAATGACTGTACCTTCCGGGTAATAAATTGCAGGTGTGATATGCTTTCTCCAGCCAAAAGCAAGCTCAGCATAGATTTCATCACTGATAAGTGTAAAGTTATTTTCTCTTGCCCATTCTGAAAGTATTTTTACTTCTGTAGCAGTAAACATAATTCCGGTTGGATTATTGGGACTATTGACTATTAAGATACGAGGATGGGCTCCATTTTTCCTCGCTTGTTTTACTGCGTCTGTGAGATTTTTTGCTGTTAATCTAAGAATAGCATTTGAGTCGGTTTGTACGGGAATAACTTTTTTCCCTGCCATACGTGCGATTGGTGCGTAACTTACCCAAGAAGGAGCTGGTAATAACACATCACCTTCAAAGAGCTGAAAAAGTCCATAAAGAAGCGCTTTACTTCCCGGTCCGACAACTATTTGATGAGGTTTAAAGGTCATTCTCCTTTGGTTTGAGAGGAATTCAGCAATAGTTTGTCGTAGTTCAGGGATTCCCAGCACTGGCGCGTACTTTGTCTCCGATGCTGCTTCTGCTAGCGCGTTTTTCATAAGTGGATGTAACGGGAAAGAAGCTTCACCAAAGCCCATATGGAGAACTTGTTGTTTTTGATTTTTTTCTTTTTCTTCAATTAGTTCGTTGATTGCGAGGGTTGCAGATACAGATAAATTCTGTGCGGTTACATCAAGATACAGTGGCAGCTTATTGTCTTCCATAACAATGAAAACTTTATTTATAGTACATCAGCTGCATAAAAATTACAAGTCAAAATGCATACTTGACAGACGAGCTGTAATAAAGATTTAATTTATATAGCACTTAGTATTGTCGCTTATGAAAAAAACTGTAAAAAGAAAAAGCGTAGCGAAAAAGGTTATCGCTAGAAAAAAAGTTACGAAGAATTTTAACAAAAACTGGATTATTTTAGTTGTTCTTCTCATTTTATCGCTCTTTCTTACCGTCTATATTGTGCAAAAACAGACTGCGTTAAACCAAGAAGCTGCCGCAACGAATATAACCTTTTCAGGTCTCTCTGTGTCTGGTAATAAGCTTGTTAACCAGCAAGGACAGCAAGTGGTCTTACATGGCGCTGATAGATCAGGTGCAGAATATTCATGCGTAGGTGGGAGCGGCGTATTTGACGGACCCAGCGACGCTGCTTCTACCCAGGCAATGAGAACGTGGAATATTGATGTTGTGAGAGTGCCTTTGAATGAAGATTGCTGGCTTGGGATTAATGGAGTCAAAACCGGAGGTACAGTCTATCAACAAGCTATTCAAAATTACGTAACTGTTCTTAATCAACAAGGCATGTATGTTATCTTAGATCTCCATTGGAATGCTCCAGGCGCCACAAAAGCAACAGGACAGACCAACATGGCTGATAGTGATCATAGCCCCGCATTTTGGACAGGTGTCGCAAACGCTTTTAAAGGAAATACGACAGTAATTTTTGATTTATATAACGAACCTCATGATATTTCCTGGAGTTGTTGGAAAGATAGTTCAAGCGGTAGTTGCGGAACGGTAGCCGGGATGCAGCAATTAATCAATGCCGTCAGAAGCACAGGAGCAAAAAATGTCGTTATGGCAGGAGGATTAGGATGGTCAAGTGATTTGTCTGGGTGGCTGGCAAATAAACCAACGGATCCAGCAAACAATCTCGCAGCATCATGGCATATGTATGGAAATAGCGGCTGTGAAGGATCGGGCATGTGTTGGAACACTTCGCTTATGACCAATGTTATAAACCAAGTGCCAGTAATTGTTGGAGAATTTGGAGAGAGTTCGGATGGATCGGTCTGCGGTACCAACATAGTAAACGCGTTTATGACTTGGTTGGATCAGCATCAAACAAGCTATGTGGCATGGACGTGGGATACATGGGGAGGAGGATGCGGTGCACTCACACTGATAAACGATTACGCCGGTACTCCAAAAAGTCCCAATGGTGTAGCTATTAAAGCTCACTATCTCACTCTTGGTACGACGGTTATAGGTCCTTTGACAACTGGTGTCCCCACAGTCAGCGGCACACAAGTTACTTCAGCTCCAACACCAACTCCGATTATTCCTACATTTAATTGTTTAGGAGGATGTCCTACTGGCCCTCAGAATCCAACAGTTATTCCAGTTGTATCTCAGCCTGCAGTAACTCAGCCGGTCGTAACTCAGCCTCTTATTTCCCAAAATCCTATTTCCTTAGCACCAACTATTTCATCTTCGCCACAGCCATGTAATGCAAATCAGTCTATGCGTAATCAATCAAACAACTCTCTTGTTACCTTGCTGCTTCAATTATTACAGATACTATTAAGATTAATTAGCCAATTATTAGGAGGCATGGGGACACCTCCAACGACAACCCCTTGTTGAGAATTAAAAATCTAAAATTAAAGAAGTCCGGCTTCTTTTCTTATCTTCGCTCCAATGGCAACTAACATAAACGTTCGGGCATAGCCTTTTAAACCTAATTTTCGCATCGCGTTATTACGATGAGTGCGGAAAGTTTTGTCACTTCTTTTCAATTCATTTATAATTAGATTACTGGAATACCCATCAATCAGCAAATTGACAATTTTTAATTCCGTTGGCGTTAGTTTGGTAAATTCATAATCTGTAATTTTAATAGAACTTGTTTTTATCCAACCAAATTTTACGCCTAAAAGAATTGCTACTGATAACTTGTTAACCGCATCTCCATCAAAATTAATTTTAGTTCTAATAGCATCAGTATGTGTTCTTGTTGTTGTGACTTCGACACCTAGTGCTGCTGCTATTTCAGGCGTAGCCTTACCTAACGCAAGCAACTGTAGGGTTATTTTCTCCATATTTGTTAACTTTACCGTTTTTGGAGGCTTAGTAATTTCTTCTGTTAAAGGAGAATATCTTTCTACAAGTGAATATTGTGGAGCTTTCTCCTGTGCAGGATTCTCAAAAGCTTGTTTAATTGTTTCTCTTATGACTCTTCCATTGTCGATATTCCAGGAATCCTGGGGAATGAGTGCTCCCATGGGTTTACTCCCTTTTTGATGTGAGACTATAATATAAGGTCTAACTCCTTCAAATCTAATGGGAGTATCAATAGAAACAGTCGAAACAGAAACTATTACGTCACCCGTATCAGGATCATGAACTCTTCTCTTTCCCCAAGTGACAACATAGGATACACTTCCATCATTATGATAACGATATTTAGAAGGCAGTTTCCCTGGTGTCCTTTGTCTATGCGCCTTATTACCAACTAATAAATCATTCGGAAAATTATGAGTAGCAATATATTCAGCAACAGTGCTTTGAACACTAGTATTATTTAAGATGCCTACCCCACTTGTCCAACTTTCCATATTTGCTATATCTCGTGCTCTTTTGCGATCTTTAATTGAGTAAGATATTATTCTAACTCCTCGATTATCCTCAGTGCCGTTAGGAAATAGTAGATATTCACGCGAAAAATTGTTCCCTTCATCTGGGTCATCAGATTCCACGGCTCCTGATAGATTCTCATCACCTGGTGGCTTTCTACCCGCGCTTCCTCCAGATGCTGGGCGGGGGGATGATTGTTCTGCAACTCCTACATGTTGCCTCTTTTCTTGATTATTTACGGCCGTTGAAGGAAAACTACCAGGTTCTCCAGTTCGGACTAAAACAACAGTATCAGCATGTGGGACCGAATCAAAAGGTAGTTCACTTGCCTTTGGTACTAACTGCTTTTTTGAAAGAAATTCAGAACGTGATATCATAATTGAGGTATTATATAAGAAAAGAGTAAAAGAAATCAACTATAGGATATTATGGATTTTATGATCCCGTTTTGGGTCGGCACAACTGTTTAGCAATTTGAGAAAAAGATATATCACATTTTTCGCAAATTGGTAACTTTAGAGACTATGCAGCCAATTCTACCTCATTCCAAGGCACTTTACCTTTCTGACTCTTTAATAACTTCCCATCCCTTTGCAACCAATAGCCTATACAGCCAGGTGGTAATTCTTCAAATTCACCTGCCTTATCATCAATAATGCAGACGGACTTCGCTTCTTGTGTTTCACCTTCTATATGGTATGTTGCGTTAGAACTTTTGCTCAAAGCAATCTTTTTACCTTTGCCTTTATTATCCATAACTTCCGCTTTTGCTAACAGATCACAAGCTTGGAGTTTTAGCTTTTGCCATTCAGTATTTGCCGCATAGGTAAGTATTTTATAAGGTATATTGTTCCCTTCAAGCATTTGCAAAAATGGTGATACCTCCTCGTAGAGGAATGAGGGGAGATCTGCCGGTACAAAACTATCTTTAAAATCCTGAAATTTATCGGTGTCAAGCTTCTTTGATATAGCTCAACGGATCAAAAGAGCCTCCATCATCTTTAAATATTTTACGCTCTTGCATAATGTGATCTACGTTCAGCCCAAAACATATATACATCTAAACCAAGGAGTTATTTATAAGGGAACGACGCCACATTTGTAGACTAAACTGGTTCAAGCGTATGTTCTGTCGTTTCGTGCCTTCGATTAAAAACCTCCATATTATTTTATCCATTTGTTATTTATGTTTATGCCCACCCATCATAAACATCATCATTACCGGACAAATCAAGAGCAAAGCAAAAGGCAAAAGACTTACAAATGATGTGTTTACTCTCAGGATATGAAGTGTTGCAAGCACAAGTGTCACTCCTGCCCATAACTTCCATGAAGTTAAACAATTTTTCACTTTGTCACCTCCTTTGGTTTTGATAGTATCAAGGAGTGTTTTTCAACTGTTCCTTGTTGGTTATGTTGAAAAAGTGATAACTTCGGAATAAAACGTGGTGTTTTCTTCGCATAGACAAGATATTTCTCGCCAAACTCTTTTAGCATTTCCTTTTCTTCAATTACTGCAAGCCGTGTGTACATAAAGACAAGGATAGGAAACATCAACAGCGTTAAAAGTGTCGGCCATTGGAGCAAGAAGCCAATAAGCATAAGAACAAATCCGTCATATTGTGGATGTCTTATGTTTGCATACCAGCCAGTCGTAGCAAGTGTGTGTTTTTTCTGTGCTTTATATAATTTTTCCCATGCAGAGGAAATGAGAATAAACCCGCCAGCAAGAAAGACATAACTTGCAATATGTAACGGGCTAAAATGCGGGTCGCCTTTCCATCCCAATAGTGTTTCTGGAAGATGTCCTGCATTATGAGAATAAAGATTAAGGCTTGGGAATTTACTTGAGAGCCATCCAGACAATAAGTAGATTGTTAGAGGAAACCCATACATTTCAGTAAACAAAGCGGCAATAAAAGCGGAAAACGCTCCAAATGAACGCCAGTCTCTTGCTGTCTTTGGCTTAGTAAAGCTAAACGCAAAAATAATAAACACTGCTGAATTTATTAGCACTAACGGCCACAAGTTGTATGCTTGTTCGTTCATAAGTAACTTTTTTCTCTTAATCCCTCATACCCGTATATGGGATACAAACATCTTACAACGACTATTCTCAAAAAACGGTGATTACAATCACCATGGGGAAAGAGGAGGAATACCTTCTCAAATTACCTTGAAGCTCGTCATCATGCCGCTTTCCAAATGTTCTGGAATGTGACAATGAAGCATCCATGTGCCAGGATTACTCATATCAACAAGAATATCAACCGTATCCCCAGCCTGAGCCAGAGTCGTATCCTTCCACTGTGGATTATCATTCTTTACGCCATTGGTATCGAGGACTAAAAATCTATTTCCGTGAATGTGGATTGGATGTTGCATAGGGTGAGAAGAATTTGGGTCATTGAAGATTTGTATTTTTACCAAACTTCCTTTTTTGAATTGCCAGCCAATCGCATTATTAACTTTATTTGTATCTTGGTCTACTAAATGCCATTTTGTATTTGTCGGGTTTGAGTTTGTGTTCATCATGGACATTGTGTCTTCCCATTCTATTTTTGCAGCATAATTCATCATCATATTTCCTCCCATCATTTGTCCATTACCCATCATGTGACTATCTCCTTTTGACATACCTGCAATATCTGCTTCAATCTTTAATTTTTTGTCTGCTGGCTTACTGTAGTAATTTACTAGATTGCTAATACTTGCAGTCATGTTCTGATTTATTCGCAGTGTGTTAAATTCATTTTGATAAGAAGTCGCTACATGGTTGTCTTTTACGGTAATCGTTCCTAATGTATATGTATGCTGTGGTGTTGTATGCAGAATTGGGTAGTTTCCTGACTTTTCAAAATACACTTCAACGATACTTCTTTCAGATGGCGCAATCATTACGAAATCTTCAAACTGCTCATTGGTTACTTTCCCATTATCGCCACCAACCAGTTTCATTTTTGCATTGGGAATTGAGAAGTCAAATATCCGTGTGCTTGCAGTATTGGTGATGTAGTATCTGACCACCTCACCTGCACGAACAGTTTGCAAATAATTTGTCTGTCCATTTACCAACAGAACATTGCCAAACCTTCCCATAAAAGTATGGTCTGCTTGTGCTTTATTGTAAGAAGCAATCTGACCATTACTCATAAGAATATCAGAGAGAACGAGAGGTATTTCTTCATTGACAGGCGACCAGTAATTTGCATCGGTTGGTTCAACAATAAAGTTTCCGTACAATCCTAATGCTTGGGTATAGTCTTCCCGAAGGTGCGGATGATACCAATAGACACCTGCATCAGGAAATTTCAGTTTGTAAGTAAATGAGCCTCCAACAGGGGTTGCTTTTTGCGTAACATCAGGGACGCCGTCAAAAGCATTATCCACCCGGACACCATGCGGATGAAGGGTTGTCGGAACATCGGTATGATTGGTAAAGTTTATAGAAATTTGCGAGCCTTGCTGAACTTTAATTATCGGGCCAGGAATTGAACCGTTATACGCGAGCATCTTAACCGTATTGTTGTTAATGGTCTTTTTAACAATGCTTGCGGTGAGATTATATCTTTGTCCGTTTTTCAATTCCACAGTTTTGGGTTGTGTTGCTTGCTGAACATTGTCATAATTTTGCGAGAAAATACCTGACTGTTGTTCGCGTGTTTGGTTCTGGCTATTGAAAACAAAATATAATCCAGCAGGCAGAACAAGAATAAGTATGATAACGATAAGTGGTTTTTTCATAGCTTTTTTACTTTCTTTACGATGAACCATATAAATCCTCCAAGAACGATTAAAAAGAGTAGGTTAATTAGTATATTACCACCGATAAGGTGATTGACGAAAGTCTCTGAATTGATAATAAATTTTGTAAATCCAGTGACGTCACCCATGCCAAGTTTTCCTACAGCTTTAAGGTAAAGAATAATCATTCCTGTAATAAAAAATATGATACTGGCTATAAGGTTACTCATAATAAGAACTCGCTCTTTTCCTAAAAAGTGAAATGTCAGAACAGGCTTTTTCAAAAAGAGAAATCTCCCTGCTTTTCCCGATAGGAAAACTGATATAACAAAGAGCGGTGTTATCATGCCGAGGACATAAACCGCTCCAATCACTAATGCTCCAAAGAAATTGGGCGAGAGAAATGTGAGTGTTAAAACGCCAATAAGCACAGGCGCACAACAGGCACTCGTAATGCCTGAAAAGATACCAAGAATAAAAATAGAAAGCGGGTCAGTCTTTTGTGTGGCTCTCCCAGGTAAAGAAACCGTGGGCAGTTTTATACCTAAAAAGGTGATTGCGGCTATTGCCAGCATAACAAATCCGCCTATAAAATAAAGCGTATCGTGATAAATAAAGAGAGCTTTTGACAAAAGTGCCACTCCCAATACCGCTGGCATCATCACAATGAAGATTCCAAGACCAAAAAAAAGCGTCATTAACAGCACTTTTTCCTTTTCCTTGAAGACATTACCAAGATATGCAGGGAGCAGAAAAGAAATACAGCAAGGGGCAAACAATGCTACGATTCCTGCGACAAATGCGGCGATAAGTGATGTTTGAAACAGTACCCCTTCCATATTATTTATAGACATTTCCAGTAATGGTAAATGTCAGTTTTGGTTCCGATTTATCATTGGTATCTACTTCAACAAATCTGGTGACTGAACCAACAGCATCAGAGCCATGAAAGGCTGGGTCAAAGGTAACAGTAACTTTTGCTTCTTTGCCAGGTGCGACTTGCCCAACCCATGAAGACATGTTGTCCATCTTAAATGCTGGACTCTGATTTGTTGGTGTTGTTACGACGACACTTGTGCAGTGGCAAGAGGTGTGAGCGTTGAATAGTTTTAATATATCCGTACCTGTATTTTTAATTCTGAATACTTTGGTAACATTTCCTTTGAACATAGGAATTTGTCCCCAATCGGCACTTGTTGGGTCAATGGTTGTTGCTTTTGCATTTTGAGATGCACTCACTTGTGGAGTAGAAGAAGATGAACTGACGAAAAAAATGCCGCCTCCCATAATGAGGACTGTAGCGAGAATAATTATAATGATAATTTTTTTATTCATAGGTTATTTGTCATTATTGCGAAACACACGCATAATTTCTTCAACTGATTCTTTTGTTTTTCCCTCCTTGGCAAATTTTACAACGCACGTTTGTAAGTGATTTTCTAAAAGAAGATAATCTGTTTCCCTCATTGCACTTTGTACTGCTCTGGATTGGTTAATAATGTCAATGCAATATTTACCGTCCTCAATCATTTTGATAACGGTTTCTAATTGTCCTTTTGCAATTTTGAGTCTGTGGAGTGTTCTTTGTTGAACATCCATTGGTTGTTTTGTATTCATACTGCTATACCCAATCCCTAGATATGGGATATAAGCATCTTACAACCAAGAGAGTTAAAGGAACGGTGATTGCAATCACAATTAGTAGAAATAATACGAGGAAAGTTTAGGAGGTTATTTGTTCTTCAAGTTTTGCTATATCAAGGACGATAAGTTGTTTTCCTTCATACGCAACAAGTTTTTTATCTTCTAGCTTTTTTATCTCTCTGGTTACTGTTTCTCTAGAAAGTCCAGCAAGTGAAGCAAGCTGAGAGTGAGTTAGATTTACATTGTATTGTTCTCCTTCTTTTTTACCAAATCGTCTTGTATGGATTATGAGTTGGACAACTGTTCTGAAGTGTGGCTCTCCTGATAAAAGCGATTCCATACGCATAAAGTATCCTTCAAGTCCTCGGTAGATACGCTTGAGCAAATCGTACACAACATCAGGATTATCTTGTAGAAATGTCTCAAATTCATCTTTGGGAGCAATAAATACTTCCACATCTGTTATTGCTTCATAGGTGTAATTGTCAGAAGCATAGTTAATAACCCACCCTACAGGGAAAAAAGAGACAGGCTTGAAGATGTTAATTGTTAGTTCAGCACCGTCTTTTGATATAGCAAAACACCGTACGACTCCACTTTGTAAACAGAAAATACCTTCTGGTTGTCTGTCTGGCGTTTTTAAATACTCACCTTTTTTATATGTATGCCGTTCGTACTTCGTAAAGAAATTGTTTATCTTCTCAATTATTTTATTTTGCATCCCTCTATTATATCCTACTTTCCCTTATTCGGCGTTGTATACTATTGGAATCTATGAAAATATTGGTCAAAGCAAAATCCAAAAGTAAAAAAGAATTTGTCAAAATGATTAGCCCAACAGAATATATCGTCTCTGTCCATGAACCAGCACAGCAAGGAAAAGCAAACAGGGCAATCATTAAATCTCTCGCCGAATATTTTCATTTGAAAACTTCAGAAGTGCTACTCATATCAGGAGAAACAATAAAGAAGAAAGTCTTTGAGATACCACTGGAACAGGAGCAACTCCCACAACCCAATCAGACAAAAATAGAGTTTGTCTAATAATTTTTTGTTATTTCCTCTGGATTGAGTTCCCGAAAAGCCCTTCCATAGAGAAAGGGCTTAACAAGTAAAATCCATTATTTTACAACTTCACAGTCGCTCATATCGATAACGCCAATTGTTTGTTTCCCAATAACTCCTTTGACTGTGACGGACTCACCGTTCTTAAGCGATAACAATTGTTGCGTATCAGTAGGTTCAATGTCCTTGCAAGCATTGATACCTCCCGGAGCGCATACTTAGAATATTTTTTACGTATTTCTTTTGGTTTGCTCTTATCCTCAATTTTATATTTCGTCCTCAAATAATGAGTGAGTGATGGCATGAAAAGCATAAGAACGGATGAAGAGAGCGAGACGTGTCTTATTAAAAGTGGTGTATGTTTTTCCTGCCTTTGTCATTTTACAAAAAGAAAGGCAGATAGCTTTAAATATATCAAAAAGATTACTGGATTATCCAAACAACTTACCTGTTGCATCTGCCAGAGAAACTTGACAAACTGTATTGAGGCAGGAATTCCTGTCTATGAAATTTAAAAGGTACTTCAAATCGTTCTTTAAAAAATCTTCCCCGGAGAAATCAAAAGTTCATCATAAAAAGAAAAAAATCGGGGCTTTCTGGAGCAAGTTGCTTAGAATCTTGACGATAAAACTTGTTGCCTGTCTGACACTTTTTCTTTTCCTCTTCTTTTTTGGAGTAGCGTATGCACAAGCACCAATTCATGCGTTAATCGATCGAGTCACCAAACCAAAACCTATCTCTCAATCCACTAAAGTCTTACCCACAGATATTCAACAAGCTATTGAGAGTCAGGCAAGGCAGGAAATCAAACAGGAAGAAGCAAATGCGCTTTTAGACACCAATGCCACAGGACAAGGTAATAGCAGTAATTCATTATCCAACAATATGAATATTTCTCAAACGGTTCAAGGCGATTCACTTATTCAAACTGTTGTGGAGGCTATACAAGAGGTAACAACTACAAATCCCGCAGTTCGTGCCAAAGTAAAGTTGAAAAAAATTGATAGGCTGATTGTTAAATTACAAAATCTGCTTGCAACTGATCGATCTGATACCGCAATTGATCAAGCAGTAAGCCTTATTCAACAAATTGGAGATCAAACAGCGCGAATAGCAACAGACCCAAAAGTGCAAACAGATCGGGAAGTTCTAGCCCTCCAAATTGAACAATATAATAGACTACAACTGATACTGCAAAAGATAGAAGAGCAATTGCCTACAGATGCGTACGTAAAAATCGACGATGCACGAGAAAAATATTTAGTCAGTGTCGCTATCGCCTCGTTAAATGCAGCGCCGAACTTGGATGCAGTTCACAATATTGCTGTCAAAGAGGTTGCGAAAATCGTAGGCAATGATTTTGCGGAACTTAAAACAATTGAAATTCTGACCGATATAAAAAGCGGCTTAAAACCGGAGGCACAACAAAAAGTAACAGGACTCCAAAAGCAACTTGCTCTCCAATTTGAAAAAAGAATGCTCACCCTTGCACCTGATGTTCGCACCCGAAAATTACAGCAATTTGTTACTTTTTCTTATGGTAATCCCATCAATCAAATTAAAGCCTTTGATATCATGCAGGATTTTTTGCAGGATCGTGATTTGATACTGAACATTGAAAGTCTTGAAACCTTAAGCTTGAAACAGTTAGAGGATCGTGTCCTTTCACTACAAGATCCACAAACAACTGACGCATTTTTTACAATGAATTTGAAGACTCCAGAAGATCTAAAAGTGTTTGCACAAATGCAGCTCGATATACAAGCTTCAGAAGATCAGAAAAAAATTGATCAGTTCAAAAAACAGATTGCTAAATCGCAAAGGACAATCATAGAGAATTTTGGTACGAATTCGAAATTAGATACCTATTTCGGCAGAGATGATTCAGGAAACGTTAATCTTTTGGATGTTGCAGTAACAACGCAGCTTGCGGAGACACTCAATAATGCCTCTACCGTAAGTCCTGTGGCAAAAGCTAAAATAGCAGCAATTAAAAAGGATACAATACAAAAATTTGTGAAAAAGATTTCTCAAAACGGCTTTCTTACGCAAGCAAAACTTGGATATAATCCTGTTGCTGAAAACACTGATGTAAGAATTCTTATTTCTGATCCCTCTGCGCTTACATTGCTCGAAAAACTTACATCTGAAGTTCCAAATCAAGATGTAGCAAAAATTGTCGTAGCACAAAAAGCCAACGTGAGAATTGTTGCAAATCACTTGCTTAGGCAAGTAAACGATTCTCAAATATTTAAACAGAACAGTCAATTTATTACTGATAACGCCAAAATAAAACAGCTTATTCAGGCAACTGCCGGGAACAATTTTTTCACTTTACTTGCACAAAAGAAACAAATTATCGATAAACAAAGCATTGCTTCCGACCAACAGCTTTATGAAAAAATGCAACAAATTCTTCAGTCAATCTTCATCGCAAAAGATAAAACTGAACTGGAAAAAGAACTGCCGACAACGATTCAAGAAGAAATTGCACAATTAAAAGAAGAATTACCTGATAGAACAGTTCCCAAACTCGAGACTCCGCCTGATGTGACACTATCTGAAATTGCACCGCTTCCACAAGATGTACAAGAGGCGCTCATTATTGCAGCAAAAGAAAAAATAGACACTGTTTCAAATAAAATTACGCTTGATGCGGAAACAGAAGCAAAAGAACTGGGTGTCTCTGTGCCTCTTATCCTTCCTGATAATCCACTCTACGGCCTGGTAGAACTTGAACGAAAGATTGCACTCTTCGTGATAACTGACCCGATTGCAAGAGCAGAAGAACTGATAAAACAAGATAATGAAAAAACCATTGAAGCAGCAAAGCTGGTTGAAGAGAGCAAAACTACATTGTCTGTTGAAACAGCATTAAAGTCGCTGGATTCAGTCAGTCAGGATTTTGATCTTTTAGAAAATCATGCTGATGAAATTAAACAAATAGAACAATCACAACCGGAAAAAGTTGATGAGTTAATAATCGAAGTGATTGATAATGGTGTAGCTAGACAAACAGTACTGTCTTCAATCGAGAGCAACATTCATGGTGATGAGTATGTTGAGGCAGAAACAATACGTCAGGACATCCTTCAAGACGGGGTAGACACCTTACTTAAAGTAACTGACAATAATGTACAAAGTCTGACCGATAAGCTTGAAAAGGCAGCAGCAGATACTACAACTCCTGAAACGACAATAGCCAGCGACATAAAAGCAGTTGAGATTTTAGCGGAGATTGCCAGAACCCAGCCTGAATCCGTACAAACAATTCTCCAAACCGCAGAGACAACTATTGCAGAAAATCTTGAAAAAACATTACTTACTGAGCCAGTTGAACAAAGAAAACAAAAAATTGTCTCGTATGCAGGGGAAACAACTGGCAACCCTGTAAGACAATTTGAAGCATATGATATCTTAAAAGATAATTTTACCAATCCTCAAAATATTCTTTTGATAGAAGAATTAAAAGATAGAGCCACACAAAACTTAGAAGAAAGGATCTCAGAAATTCCTGACGCGAATACACAAGCAGTCCTTGCAGATCAAATTATAGGAAGCCAGCCACAAGATTTGAAAGCAATTATACAAATTGAAGAAGAAGTAGCTCCTCCGAAAAATGCAGGTATTGTCGAAGTCTTACCAATTGTGCAAAAAATAGAGGATATAAAAGCAAATATCGAAGAGAATATTGTTGAAGAATTTAAAGACAAACCAGAAGAATTAAAGAATGCTGACTTCTTTGACAATCCGATCCTCAGTAAAACACCTGATGTAGTTGATATCCAAGTAGCGCAAGTTGTTGTCACTGCCTTAGAAAGTTCTCCTGAGGTACAGTCTGAAGTAGTTACTGTTGCAAAACAAGAAGAAACAAAGATCATTGATACTTTTGTAGAAAATATCTCAAAAGCAGAATTCCAAATATCTACGAATACAACTACTGAATCTTCTTCTGTTGGCAATACTACCGAAACATCTGTTTCAATACAAACTAATATCTCAGAAATTGCAGCCGAATCACTGAATCCAATTCCAGAAGCGTTAGCAACATTAATTGATTTGAAAGAACAACTGCCGTCATCTGAACAGGCAAAAATTGACATTGCTATTAAAGCAGAAGTGGCTCTTATAGAAGATCATCTTCTGAATCACGTCACTGATTCAGCAACGATTGAGACTTATGTTGCACAAATTACACAAGATCCTGCCGTAGTTACTGTTATTGAACAAGTTGGTGGACAAACACTATTGCAAGCGATTGAAGCAAAAGTACAAACTGTAGAGCAACAAGCAACACAGGAACAGTCACAACTTGCTACAGCAGTCGAGCAAATTCAACAGGAAGTATTATCCGCTCCTCTAAGTAGCCCATCAACTGTAGAGCAATCCTTACCGCAGCCAATTCAAGAGGAAATTCAACAAATTAAGCAAGAAGTGCCTGTTGCACAGATTCCCGACGTCAATGTTGTAACTGAGACTTCCGTATCGACCACAGTAGAAGCACAGCCTGTTGATACCACACCAATTGTCGCTCCTGTGGTTGAACAACCGAAAGTGTCACAACCTACCACTTCTCAAGCAGAAACTCCTTCAGCACCTCAACCTGCTGCTCCTCAAGAGTCCGCTCCTGCTCCAGCCGCGCCTGCAGTCCCGGGATTATAAATATATCAATATGTATCATTGAGTTTTGAGACGTTCTTTTTTATAGTGTCTCGTTTGTCTCATTTCGCCTCAGCATGAGACAGTTATAATGACAAAAATCGCGGGATTCTATAAAATAAATCAGAAGTGAGTTATGGCGATGTTATGTTTCAGACCCACGTGGCTCACTTATTCTATAGTGTTCAGCGTTGACCACGCTGCTATCTCCGAATCATTTTAGCTCTGCCTGGTAGCCAGTTTCTTTTATTTGGGCAATTATTTGTTCGACTTTTACTTCTTCCTCAAATGCTACTTCAGTTTCTAGCTTTGCATAACTTGTTTTTGCAGACTTTACGCCTTTTACATAATCTTCCAAATCTCCATCTATGTTCATTGCACAGCTTGTGCAGTGCATTCCTGTAATTTTAAGTAGTACTTTTTTTGCCATATTAAATTACGTGTATTATGCCTCGATACATACCCATACTACACATGAATGGGATATCGCCTGGTTGATTTGGCGCAGTAAAAGCAATCGTGTCAGAATTGCCAAGGGGAACAACTTTTTGAATACTCATACTCGGAATGGTAAATGCTTGTGTGCAACCTTGTCCGCCTGTATTGGTAAGATGAATTGTTACTGGGGATCCGGCTTTTATCGTAAGATTATTTGGATTATACCCATTGTCAGTAATGGTAACGGTTGCATTATTACTTGCAGTCTGGGCAGTTGTTTCAGATGAAGTACCCGAAAAAAGAGCATTTAATGTAAAATTACTCCCTGTAAGTGCAATTGCATTATTGAGGTTAAAAATAGCTAAAAGAATAATCACAAATGCTGCAAAACGCATAAACTGTTGATGCAGTTTGTCTCCAAGTTTTGTTGCCATATATCCTAAAATAAAGAATAACGGAGACGTACCGAGAATAAAGGCAAAGAGAATTGCTGCACCAGTTAGAGGCTTTCCTGATGCAATAGCAAGTGCCATCATTGCTTGTGTTGTACCGCAGGGAATAAAGACAGTAAATGCTCCAAGAAGTGCTGGGGCAAAAGCATCCTTACTTTTTGACTGTTTACGGACTAATCGTGTTAAAAATCTTGGTGGTTGAATAATAAAGTATCGAAAGATTGGATGAACTTCCAAGATATTAAATGCTGTGCCAATCATAAAAATCACTACTGCAAAGTTAAGGATAATTTTTACCGTAAGAGAGAGTTGAAATGCTGAGCCAAGAAGTCCAAGTAAAAATCCAAAAAGCGTATATGCTCCAAGTTTTGCAACAAGAAATGCAATAATTGGTAGAGCTGCGCCTTTCGTTGCTTTTTCTTTCAACCGTTCTTCTTCACGCTGTGCAATAGTTGCAGCAAGTAGTCCTCCTTGTACTGCCATGCAGGTAAGTCCTCCCACAAACAGTCCTGTTAAAAATATCGCCCATAGATTTGAAGACTGGGTTGCTTGTGGAACCATTGGTGTGGCTGCTGGATGCTCTAAGCCATTTATTCTAAAAAGAAGAAATCCGCTAATTCCTATCATGCCGAGCAGAATATAGATAAGTAGTTTTTGAGTTTTATCGTTATTCATGTTGTTATTTATTTCTTATTTTATCAAATCTTAGAACGTTTCAGTAACAGCGAATTTGAAACGACCGAGATTGAACTGCCTGCCATAGCAACGGAAGCGAAAATGGGATTGAGTAGGATGTGAAAAAATGGGTAGAGGATACCTGCTGCGACTGGAATCAGAATGATATTGTAGCCAAATGCCCATACGAGATTCATTTTGATTGTACGCATGGTCTTTTTGGAAAGAGTAATCGCAGATGCAACTGAACTAAGATTTTTATTCACAAGAGTTATGTCTGCTGCTTCAATTGTAACATCAGTCCCTGAACCCATTGCAATACCCAAGTCTGCTGCTGCCAAGGCAGGAGCGTCATTGATACCATCACCAACCATCGCAACTTTTTTCCCTTCCGCTTGTAGTTTTTTCACTTCCGCTTCTTTTTGATCTGGTAGAACGTCTGCCAAAACTTTCGCAATGCCAACTTGCTTTGCAATCGCTTCTGCTGTTTTTTGATTATCTCCACTAATCATAACAACTTCTATACCTAGTTTTTGTAGAGCTATGACACCTTCTTTTGCGGTATCTTTTACGGTATCAGCAATTGCAAGTAATGCAACATTTTTTCCATCAATTCCGACATACGCCAATGTTTTTCCTTGTTCCACTAATTTACTTGCTTTTTCATCAAGTCCAGCGCAGCGAAATACATGTTCTCTTTCCATGAGTTTTTTTGTACCTATAGCTAACTTCTTCCCATCTACAGTACCGATGATGCCTTGTCCCGAAACTGCTTCAAATTTTTGTACTGAATAATCTGTTATGTTTTTCTGTGCTCCAAATTTAGCAATTGCCTCAGATAATGAGTGCTCTGATCCTTTTTCAAGCGTGGTAACCAAACTCAAAATATAGTGCTGTAAGCTCATTTCTTTGTCCAATTTCCATCCTAATTCATTTTTTACATTTTCAATATTTTCCATAAGAAAAAAGTCGGTAACTTTTGGTTTGCCAATGGTAATTGTGCCAGTCTTATCAAAAACAACAGTAGTGATTTTATTGGCAATTTCAAGTCCTTTTGCGTCTCGTATTAATATGCCATGCTGTGCTCCTATCCCTGTGCCCACCATAATTGCTGTTGGCGTTGCAAGTCCCATCGCACACGGACAGGCAATAATAAGAACCGCAACAGTATTCAGAAGGGCAAACAGAAGTGTAGGTGCATGTCCTAAGTCATACCAAACAATAAAGGTAAGAAGTGCCAACATAATGACAATTGGAACAAAATATGAGGAAATCACGTCTGCCAGTCTTTGAATTGGTGCTTTGCTTGCCTGAGCATCTTCAACCAATTTTATAATTTGAGCAAGCATAGTTTCTTGTCCTATTTTTGTTGCTTTGTAGGTAAAACTTCCTGTTTTGTTCATTGTCGCTCCAACTACCACATCTCCTTTTGTTTTATCAACAGGGATACTTTCTCCTGTTACCATTGCCTCATCAATTGAAGATTCGCCGGTCAGGATTATCCCGTCCACTGGTATTTTCTCCCCAGGTCTAACGCGAATAATATCGTCGAGCTTTACCTGTTCTATTGATACATCAATATCTTTTCCATCTCGTATCACTCTTGCAGTTTTTGCTTGCAAACCAATCAGTTTTTGTATTGCATCAGATGTTCCTAACTTTGCTTTTGCTTCAAAGTACCGACCGAGTAGTATAAGTCCAATAACAATTGTTGCAACATCAAAATATGGCATGGGTTCAATACCTAAATTCTTGATCACTTGTGGAAAAAGAGCTACAACGGCGGAATAGGCAAAAGCAACAGTTGTTCCCAAAGCAACAAGGGTATCCATATTTGCTGTTCTATTTTTGAGTGCTGGAATGGTTGCTTCATAGAAGGGAAGTCCAGCCCAAAATTGTACGGGAAGTGCAAGAAGGAGTTGTACATAAAAGTTTTGCAAGAACCAAGGAGCAGTAGTCATAAGACCAGGAAATGTACCCCAAAGGATAAGTCCCCCTAGGCTCAAACTGACCACAAATCTATTTCGTAGATCTTTGAGTTCTTTTTGCTTTTCTTTTTTTGTTTCTTCACTTGTTCTTGCTTCACGTCCAATCATTGCCTTGTAACCAACTTTTGCTACTGCGGATGATAATTCGTTATCACTAACTCTTTTGACATCATAGGAGACAGTTGCTTGTTCAGTTGCCAAATTGACATTTGCTTCTGCCACACCATCGACTTTTTTGAGCGCTCGTTCAAGTACCTTTACACATGAAGCACAATGCATGCCTTTTATGGGAAATGTCTTTTTTGTTTCACTCATAGCTTAAATGGGAGCTTGCTCCGGTGCTCGGTCATAATTTGTTTCAAAGAAAGCCTTGATTTGTTTCTCATCAATTGTTTGCATTTTTACTATTTTCCCCCAAGAACTCAACGCGACAGGAACAGCAAGACTCATGCGAGGGGTCATGATTTTTTTCTGTTGTGGCATATTTTTGAAGATGGTTTGAACTTGTATAACTTGATCTTTTGAAAGTTTGTTAGGATTGTACCACAGAATAATTGCTCCATGCTCCAAACTATGCACAAGACGCCCATCAGCTGGAGGAGTTATATAAATTCCAGCATCTTGAGGTACTGAGTAATGCTCACCGGCTGCAGGAGGGTTTGAATTATAAATAGTTTTTGTTTTAACGGGAACATGCTCTCGGCTGAGTACTGACACATCTTGTCCCATCAGTGGCTTACTGCCGCTATTTGAACTTGTACTATTTTGAAATGAAGCCACGACAATAAAGATAATAATAACCACTATTATTACAAGTGGGATATAAAATGCTGCGTTACTTTTCAGGTGTTTCATGTTCATTTGATAATGATTTTCCCATCAGGAAAAACCAATACGTAAATGCAATTCCAACTAATCCCACAATTGTTACAATAACTTTATCCATATTAAGATTTCTTTTTGAACACTGTCATAATCTCCACGATAGCTTCATCCGTTTTCCCTTGCCTAATTGCATCTGCGGCACATGTTCTGAGATGGTTTTCCAGAATTACATTTCCTGTTTCATCCAAACCGCTTTCCACAGCATTTAGTTGTTGCAATACATCTATACAGTAGGTATCCTCTTCTACCATTTTGATTACCTTTTCTAGGTGACCTCTGGATATCTTGAGGCGATGAAGTATTCGTTCTTGTGTGTCTTTTGGTCTGTATGCCATATATCCCCCTATGAGGGATATTTTAATATAAATTATTTTTCTAGTCAATAGCGAAACATGGTATTCGTGTCAGACATGGATGAATTTATTATCAGTATGTGCGTCAGGTAATTCTTCATCATTATCTGCCTTTCCTCGTTATCGACCCTTGATGTTAATTCTTGCAAGTTTCCAGTTAAGGCGATCTGCTTATTATTCTTGTCTTCCGCTCCGCCCTTGATTACCGACTCTTTCAAACAAATAAAGCAGGGTAACTGCATTTTCCAAAGCTGAAGAAATAGCACATAATTTGCAATTCCAATAAAAAAGGCTCCATAATAATCTTAAAGAGAAATTATTCAGAAGCCTTCTTTATGAAAAAGATACCACAACATACAATCCGCCTGCAAGATGGGAGCTTATGCAACTTAAATAAAAGGAAAGATAGCAGAGCAGATATTCGAATTTATGTTCCGCAGTGCAGGTGAATATACGGTTATTTCCTTTGGATATGAATACTCACAACCTGAAATAGCACAAAAAAGTATTGGAAAGATAATAAATTTTAAGAAGTAGCAAATGAAGTAGTTAATCAGCAAGTTTTTATTTATCTTCTTTTTTAGGAAAGAGGCTTCCAATAGTTTCCATAAGGATATATAATTTTAAATCTTCACCTTCCATTTTTTTAAATCCATATCTTTCGTAAAAACCGATCACTTTTTTATCCTTTGCATCAACCAATACAGCTAAAGCAGCAATATCTTTTCTTTGCTTATACGCACGTAATAAAGCATCTAATAACAATCTCTCTCCAAGATTTTGACCTTGAGATTCAGAATCAATTGCTAATCTACCTATTAAATTTGCGGGCAATTCTTTATACTTAGGCAATTTTTTTGATTCTTCCTCTGGAAGATCACTCAACTTTAATATATAAGCACTTAATGTATAATAGCCGATTACAGATTGATTTCCTTCCTCATGTATTACATATACCGCAGCAGCGTCTCTTATTTGCAAACCTTTTAATATATGTGTCTAATGATTCTATGCCACAGCTAAATTCCTTAACTAAATGCTGGTTATTCAATAATTCCGTTGTATATTTTGAACTCATTGGAGGTTATATATTTGAGGATACAGATTGTTGATAATCTTTAAATGCAGCTCTAAGATTTTTATTAGCTCTCTCTGGATTTTTAATATCTTGAAGTAAAGCGAGGCTATCTTCTTTACTAAAGTTTTGCACTTTTGCGACTAAATTTTAATATCGTTTTTAACAAAAGAGCGTAAGGTGGATAGATATGATACCAATCACATCTCATCCGCCGATAATGACAAAATATGGACCATA
>Ga0137379_10001161_pt1 | contig 23866 bp, 17 predicted proteins | sample SagtaG_18_FD_104812 | JGI IMG/M metagenome (GOLD analysis project Ga0137379, IMG submission 104812) | Vadose zone soil microbial communities from Sagehorn Ranch, Mendocino, California, USA - Sage2_L_80_16 metaG | ecosystem: Environmental > Terrestrial > Soil > Vadose zone | place: USA...
CCGCCAATCCAACTCAGGTAAACAACGAAGAGATTGAAACCATTACCCTGCGGCGGATTTGTAAACCACTCGATCGGCGTTTGGAACAACCAGTGAACGGGCTTGCCGAAGGCGGCATGCAGCGCTATGGCAATACTATGCGACGTAAACCATTGCAGAATGTAGAAGAACAAAGGCACCCGGCCGAAGGTCACAAAGAACCTTCGCAGCCACGAGCTGGTTGGACCTGAAACCGACCCTGCAACCTTGCTGCCCGATTCAAAGAAAGCGAGCGCGACAATAGCGGGACCAAGTGTCATCAATAGGTAATCAAGCGACGGCGGATACTTGGTCGTGTTGATAAAAGACAAGATTGTGAACACGAGATTCTTTTGGCGCGCCCAATGAAGGGGCTCACCGTACTTGTCGAGGGCCCTGATGAGAATGAAAAGCGACGTTGCGATGCCACCGATAAGTAACAACCAACGCTTGCGAAGCTTCGCATCTTTCGTGTACAGCGCGCCGAAGGCATACCCGACGGCCATCACTCCGATCCACGGAATCAGTGGATACAGAACGAAAACCAGCGGACTTGGAAAATGCGGTCCGATTGGAAAAATGCCGGGCTGATGAAGAAGCATCCATAACTTCGCGCCCCAGCTCGGAACTGGGCTTTGCGGACCTTGCCATGGCTTAACCGGAAAGCGATCCAGAATATTGTGGAGCGCGATCATAACGAGACCAAAGCCGGCAGTAATCTTCAACGGCAAATGGATTAGCGCGGCGAGGACAATCATTGAAAATCCAATCACAAATATCACTTGAAGGAACAGGAGAAACGCTGGATTCAGATTGAAGAAGGCGCCGAGTCTGACGACGGTGAACTCGAGCACGATCAGCCAAAGACCTCGCGAGATCAGAAAGCGTGAAAGCTCAGATTTGCTCTTGCCCCGAGCGAATTGCAGATAGGCTCCTGTTCCCGCCAGAAACACAAAAACCGGAGCGCAGAAATGGGTGATCCAACGAGTCAGGAAAAGTGTTGTTGTCGTTTTGGAAAGATCAAGCGGATCAAACAGTAAGGCGCCGTAATGAATAAAGTCCCGCGTGTGATCGAGCATCATGATCACCATCACGATGCCGCGGAGAAGATCGACTGAGTCGATCCTTCGGCGTGCTGGTTTCGCTGGTTCCGGATTAACCGGCCCTGCCCCTTGAGGGGCAACGTTGGATTCAGGCATAAGTACTCTCGCGTTTGGTCTCAAAAAGACGCGCGGAGTTTATCTCAGATCGCTGGATGAATTCGAGTGAAAGCCGACCACTAAGGTTATTACAGAGCGCAAAGACATTGTCGGTACGCAGGGTTCTTATTTCCCTCTCACTCTGGGAGAGGGCCAGGTGAGGACGCGAAGCGTCTTATTCCCTCTCCCTCTGGGAGAGGGCCAGGGTGAGGGCGCGAAGCGTAGAAAAAACGAAAAAAGTGTGGGGTACTGGGCTGTGCTCGCTAATCCCTCACCCCAACCTTCTGTCAAAGGGAGAGGGTGTTTGAAAGACGGCGACTTTGCCCTTGACTGCCGACAAAGTTTCGCGCACTCACGAGTTGAATAGTTTGATCGAGTTGATTCTACGATCCGGTCGCTACCCCTCCCGGTTCTGACTTGGGAAACGAAATCGGTTTGGCGGGCGCAAATTGTCTCTCCATACGGCGACTACCCAGCCACAACATCAACGCGGCCAGCGCGCAAGCCACGGGACAAATGAGCAGCGAGTAACGCATCTGCAAAGGCGCCGTCGACGCGCCGAGCCAGTCGTTTAACTTGCCGATAAGATTCGATCCAATGGCATATGCAGCGATATTCACGCTGAAAAAGTAGATGCCAATGCCAAGCCCACGAAGATGAGGGCCGGCAATATCATGCACATCAGCCGCTGCGGGTCCCAGCCACATCAGCGACAATCCAAGAAGCACAAAGTTCGCGAGCAAGAGGAGGGCAATGTTATTCGAGAAGATGAGCATCAGCCAAAATGGAACGGCAATCATCGCCGCCACGGAACTAAACAGCATTCGTCCGCCGCGGCCAAAACGGCGAAAACGATCGGCCGCCCAACCACCGAGGATCGTGCCCGGAACTCCGGCTGTTAGCGACAGTACGCCGCCAAAGAAACCGATCGTGGCAATATCGAACCTGTGCACGCGCGTGAAAAACGTCGCGCCCCAAATCGACAAATTGTTCGCCGCCAGACCGAACAAAGCGTAGCCGAGATAGTGATATCGCAGCGGGACCGACTGAAAGAGAATCTTCCAATCCTTGCTGCTATAGCGAACCGTGGCCGTCTCAGTTTGGCCGCGCGGTTTTTCTTTGAGCAGGAAAACCAAGATCGCGATGAACAATCCGGGAAAGCCCAGCAAGTAAAACGCCCATCGCCAACCTATGTGCTGGCCGATCCAACCACCAAGAAAGAACGCGAGGCCCGCGCCGACTGCTATACCCGACGAATAGATTGCTTGCACCGTAGCGCGACGTCGTGGCGGGAAGTAATCGCTGAGCAGCGAGAGGGCCGCCGGTCCCAGAGTCGCCTCGCCGACGCCAACCATCACGCGACAAAAAAAGAGCGAGCGGAAACTGCCGGCGAATCCCGTGAGGCCGGAGAAAAGACTCCAGACCGCCAAGCCGCCGGCGATCATGTTTTTTCGCACGGCACGATCCGCCAGTCTCCCAAAAGGAATTCCGAGGACAGTGTAGAAGATTACGAAGGACGTGGTGCCAAGCAGCGCAAGTTGCAGATCGCTAAACGCCATCTCTTTCTTGATTGGTGTGAAGAGGATGTAGATGAGTGTGCGATCGAGAAAGTTGAGGACGTAAACCAGGGTGAGCAAGGCCAGCGCATACCATGCATAAGCGCCGGGCGTTTGCTCCGACGCTCGATGTTTATTGTACGGAGACATTCGCTAGTCCAATTAGGCTTACGCCTCAGACCAAAGACCTGAACTCTGGTTCCGCTCGATTCCTAACCGCAACGCGGTTGCGCCCTCCAGCCCAGGGTTGGGCCGCTGCGGACTACCCTGGGATCAGGGATGAAAAGCAATCATTCAACCGCAAAGCGGTTGCGTCATTTCCTCGACGAATCAAAACTGGCGCAACCGCCTTGCGGTTGGGATTAACGAAACTCGTTCCTAGGGTAGCCGAAGCGGCAACCCTAGGCTGGATGACACAACCGCGTTGCGGTTCAGCGCTCAGCGAAATGGCCAACTCGTCTCAAACTCTACTCTAGTAAACCAGTACGGTAGCTTCGCCCTTGATGACGACTTCACCGTGTTGGTTAGAGCAAACCGTCTCGAGTTTCATCACCGGCTTGTCATCACGAATCGAGATAATCGTGACCCGCGCTGTAATCGTATCGCCCGGAAAAACCGGCGCGACAAACTTGAGTGTCTGCCCAAGATAAATGCTGCCTTGCCCGGGCAATTGGTTGGCGATGACGGCGGAAATTAAAGAGGCGCTCAACATGCCATGGGCAATGCGCCGGCCAAAGCGGGTAGATTTGGCAAACTCGTCATCGAGGTGCAGTGGATTATGATCGCCCGAAGCGTCGGCGAACTTTTGAATGTCGTTGTCCGTGATCGTCTTTGAGATTGACGCCGTGTCGCCTGTTTTGAATTTCATGACGGATTATCCGCAGATTTCGCCGATTACACAGATTGACAGAAGCCGTCCACAACCTTCATCGAACGAAGTCGTCAGCAACTCTCCAGGAATTCCTAATCAGCGTAATCTGCGGATGTCATTGCCCTTTCAGAAACTTCAACGCTGCCGCATTGAACTCCGCGGCCTTCTCGACATTCGGCACGTGCCCGCACTGATCGAACACTATTAGATTCGAATTCGCGATTTCTCTCTTGAACCGTTCGCCATCAGACAACGGCACCAAACCATCCTGACGGCCCCAAACGATCAGCGTCGGCTGCTTGATGTTTTTGACCCGAGCGTCGAGAAAATCTTCTCCGCGAATGATCGATGCGACCATGCTATTGATCGTGTATCCGTCCCCCGCGTTAATCCTGAAAGCGAGACCTTGATCGATCGCGGCATCCGATCCAAAGACGGCTTGATTGTAAAAGACAAGCTTCGAAAGTTGTTTCAGTCCTTCCCTAGTCGACGGATTCAACCCGTAAAGCGTGCGACTGTCGAAGTTCGCCGGTGGCGCATAACCGGCCGCGTCGACCAACACTACCCTTTCCACCTTTTCCGGATGCGCAATCGTGTACGCGGCGGCAATCCAACCGCCCATCGACACGCCCATCAACGACGCGCGTTCAATCTTCAACTGCTTGCAGAACTGATCGAGGAAGTCTACATAAGTGCCGATGCGATAATTGATCAGCGGCTTGTCTGACTTCCCAAAACCAAGTTGATCGGGGGCAAAGATATGAAACTTCGCCGCCAGCGAATCAATATTGAACATCCAGCTTTGCCAACTGCCGCCCAGGCCGTGCAAGAGAATCAACGTTGGACCAGAACCGGCTTCAGCGTAATGAATCTTCGAACCATAGATCGTGATGTCCTTTTCGATCGGCGCTGCTTGAGGTTGAGCGGCCGATCGAGGCGTCGGCGCAGCGCGCGCCTCTGTCTGCCAAAGTAGTGGTGCCGCGCTTAACAGAGTCACCGCAAGAAACGCCCTGCCAAATAGTCTCACCATTGGAAATCTCTCCTTTATCAGACACTTCGCAACCAATTAACCGAGCGCCGTTAGGCGCCAAATGTCTATGGAAACGGATTGCCGTCTTTTGTTCGTGGAAAATCGTTCTATAATGGGGCTCCTAACGGAGCCAAACCTTCTAATTCATTGCGCATAGAGTGATTCGATCTCATCTCGGTACCGCTCGGTGACGACTGCCCGCTTCACTTTCCCCGTCGGCGTCACTTCATCCTTTTCAACCTCGAAGTCGCGATCGAGAATGCCGAATCTCTTGATCGACTCGGTCGATGACACTCTCGCGTTGACCTTATCGATTATCTTCTGCACGAGTCTGCGAATGGTTTCAAAATCCGTCAGCTTGTTGCCACCGCCGGCTATGCCCTGGGCACGCACGTATTCGGCGGCTTCGGCCTGGTTGAGAGTAATCAGCGCCACCAGGTAGCTCTTCCCTTCTCCGTAGACCAGTGCGTGCGAGATCAGGTGATGCTCCTTGAGCATGTTTTCGATTAGCGCGGGCGCGAGCTTCTTGCCGGTCGAAGTGACGATCAGTTCTTTCTTGCGGCCAGTGATTTTCAGAAAACCATCGGCGTCGATCTCCCCGAGGTCACCGGTAAGCAACCATCCCTCGCGAAACATCGCTTCGGTTTCTGCCGGTGCGTTGTAGTAACCGCTGAACATCATTTCGCTTCTAACCAGTATCTCGCCGTCGCCGGCAATCTCGACTTGGCATCCGGGCATCGGCGGCCCGACCGTGCCGAACTTGTGATCGCCGGGCCGATTGAAGGCCACGCAAACATTTTCCGTCAGCCCATACGCTTGCAGAATCGGCAAGCCCGCGGCGTCGAAGAATTCGGCGACTTCGAGCGGCAGAGGCGCGCCGCCAGAAGTAGCCAGACGGATGCAGCCGCCAAAATGAGCTTTCACCTTCTTCAGGATCGGCGCCGACTCAATCTCGTATTGCCGACGCAATTCTTCCGGAACTTCTCTTCTCGCCTGGCGTAATCGCGAAATTCTGCGGCCTGCTGCGAGCGCCCTACCAAATTGCTCGCGTTCTTCTTTCGGTGCCGCTTCAAGGTCAGCCACAATTCGCGCATGAATCTTTTCGAAGAACCTTGGCAAGCTGGCAAACACCGTCGGTTTCACTTCGAGCATATAGCGGCCAAGCCGCGTTAGATCGTCCACGAAATAAGCCGATGCGGACGCGTAGAGGCGATTGTAGAGACCGGAGATGCGCTCGGCGACGTGGCAGTAAGGCAGATACGAAAATGCCCTGTCAGTGTCGAAGATAGGAATCGTCTGACGCAGCGACTCCACGCTATTGATGACGTAACGATGGCTGAGCAGAGCGCCCTTTGGTCGTCCGGTCGTGCCCGAGGTGTAAACCATGATGGCCACATCTTCGGCGTTTGCCTGCATGGCCCTCTCGCGCAAAAGCGAGTCATAGCGCTCGCGATTGTCGCGGCCACGCTCAATGAACTCGCCATAAGTTAGAATTTCAGTGCTTTGCCTGCTCTCATCCAGCTTAATTATGACTCTTACTTTGGGAAGGGTTGAACGAATACTACGAATCTTTTCAAGCTGTGCTTGCGTGTCTACCAAAACAAACTCCGCTTCGGAATGGTTGATGATGTACTGGCACTGCTCGACGGAACTCGTTGGGTACAGACCGACACCGACGCCTCCGGCGGCAATCGTTCCAATGTCGGCAATCGGCCACTCAGGCACGTTTCCCATCAGAATCGCAACTGAGCCGCCTTTTTTCAGCCCCAACGTTAACAACGCAGTCGCGAAGTCGTGGGCTTCCTCGTCAAAACGATCCCAAGAGACGCCTTCCCACTCTTCGTGGCGGCGAAAATAAAAGACGTCGCGAGGCTGTGCGGGCTCGCGATTCTTCCTCGCGCGATCGATGAATAGCGAATAGATGTTCGGATAATTCATCGCTTGGATTTCCCAAATACGACCAGTAAGAACACCTGTCCAGGAGTGCCCCAGAACTTTGTAGGTAAGTCCCGAGCAGTTGTGATTAACCTCTCATTCACACCCTGCTTCGGCTGGCTGGCACTGCGCGACCGTTTGTCTATCAGTTAACCGTTTTAACGGTTTCGACCACGCGAGGAAACCGTTAAAACGGTTAAGTATGTGGAACTTGTTATCGCTCACCGCCCAGCTAAAGCAGGGCGTGAATGAGAGCCACCTACAATTTCTTGGCGCGCCGCCGACTTGTCACCAACGAAACGCAACGCACGCCATATTCAACCCGCCACCCGACGCGCACATGATCAGATTGTCTCCCGTTTTCAATCTGTCTTCACGAACCGCGTCATCGAGGGCCATGGGAATGCATGCCGAACCTGTGTAACCCCATTTCTGCATGATGGTGTGCGTGCGCTCCATCGGCGCTTCGAGAATTTTCATCACCTCTTTAATCGTACTCAGATTCACCTGCGTAAAGAGAAAAAGAGCAATATCATCAACCGTGAACTTACACTTTGCGAGCACATCGCGAATCATTCTGGGCCAACCTTCGATGTTTACTTCAGGTGGATACTTTTGCGCGAAGCGCACCTTGTTCCAGCGGCCTTCGCGGAGCACGTCTTCTGTTATCGGCATGCGAGTGCCGCCCGCATAGATGCCCATGTAATCTGAGAAGCTGCCGTCTGCAATCAGCTTCGACGCAAGAAAGCCCGGGCCCTCATCGCTCGCTTGTAAGACCAACGCGCCGGCGCCGTCAGCAAAAATCGTCGCTGTCTTCTTGTCTTCCCAGTCAAGGTACTTGCTCATCGCATACGCGCCTATTACCAATATGTTTTGATACGATTGGTCAGCGATGATGAATTTCGACGCGGTGTCCAGCGCGGTCACAAAACCGGCGCACGCGCAACTGATATCGAACGAGCCTGAATTCTTAGCGCCAATGCGATCCTGAACTACGACCGAAGTCGCCGGCGAAAGGTGTTCAGGTGTGTCAGTTGCAAGAATAATTAGATCGAGATCCTCAGGCGCCACACTCGCGGCTGCCAATGCTTTCGTGGCAGCTTTGGTTGCCAGGTCAGCAGTGCTTTCTTTTTCAGCGCACACGTGGCGTTCTTTGATGCCAATCACCTGCGAGACAAACTCGTCGATATCCTCGCCCAGCATGCGGCTGAGATCGTCGTTGGTTAGAACTTTTTCCGGAACGTAAGACCCAGTGCCGAGGATGCGAGCGTAAGTCATTTGGTTGTGAACTGTGACCTTTGGCCGACCGTGTCAGAACCGCGAGCGGTAGCGACCGGATCATTTGTCATTTCTCATTTTCCATTTATGTGCGCGCAATCAATCCCAATTCCCTCCAACAAAGTGGCAACGTCGTCGGCCAGTCGACGAATTGTTACCGGTTCGGAATCAAACAATAAATATTCGCGCTCCTACGGAGCCGGGATAATCACTCTATTCTGATATCCCTGGTTAGAAGTCGACCTTGAATGCGAATTGAATCACACGCGGTCCGGTGCTCGCTGAGATAATTCTTCCGAACGAGGCAATCGCGATGTTGTTCACCGGATTCGCGTAGTTCACCCAGTTGAAGGCGTTGAAGAATTCTACTCGAGCCTCGCCACGAACTCGTTCTGAAATCGGAATGAACTTGATCAGCGAAATGTCGACGTTCTTTTGGCCCGGACCAGTCAGGAAGTTCCTCGGCGTGTTGCCAAACGGATTGTTTGGGTCGAATGTCGGATTGTTGACCAGGCCGACGTTCGTGTTATCAAGACGCGGTTTAGAAGTTACGAACGCTCCCTGATTAAAATAGTTGTTCAGGCAACTTGATACCGAGCCGCTGCATTTGATTTGTCCCGTGACCGCTGGATTGAAGTTCGCGCGACTGAAGACGGCGTTGCCGGGATTGTCGATGATCGAAAACGGCAACCCGGACTGGAAAACTGCGATGCCGGCGATCTGCCAATTGTTCAAGAGAGCGCGGACAGCGCCCGAGTCAGATTTTGATTTCGGTAAATCATAAGCGCCGCTGATGACGAGCCGATGTTCGCGATTGAAATCCGACCGGCCGTAATTCCTCTTCCAGTCATATTGATCGCCCGCCGGGCTGGCCAGCTCATTTACGGGTGTGCCGTTGTAGTAATCATGGGAACGTCCGAACGTGTAGGCCGCGGTTAGTTGCAGGCCCTGCGCAAAACGTCGGGTCAACGTCGCTTGCAGCGAATTGTACCTCGAGTTAGACGACGTCTGGACCTGATGCACGCCACCGGTGACATTCTTGTTCGCAGAGAGAATCGAGCCCGCCGCGAGGCGCGTCACGAAGCTATTTGACGCCGGCACATAGATCGTCTGATTGAGGTTTATGATCTGCAAAAGCTTAGTGCCTTTGTTCCCAACATAACCAACTTCCAGGACCGTGTTTTGCGAAAATTCCCATTGTACGCCCGCGTTGAACTGTTGGACGTAAGGCGTCCTCAAGTTCGGGTCGACAAAGATTCCGCTGACCGGCACGCCGACAAAAGGCGCCAGCGGCGCTAGCACCGACGGAATTGTCGCCGCAGTCGGAAACGTGGAAGGCAACGGCAGCGGCACGAATGGGTCAGCAAACGTCCTCAACACGCCGGGCAAACCGACGCCTAAAGCCAGGTACGGAAAATTGAAGAGCTGGGTATTTATGAACCGCGTCGAGAAACGATCGTAGTAAATCCCATAGCCACCGCGGACGATGACCTTGCCCGTGTGGTCAGCACGAAACGCAAAGCCAAAGCGCGGCGCAAAGTTGTTCTTATCGGTCGGAACCAGGGACTTGTCCACGGTCGGAACTCCCGCCAGCTGGCCGCCCGCGGCTTGCACGATTCCATTCGGGGGCGCGCCCGCGCGAAATTGATCGGGAAGGAAATTCACCAGGCGTCCCTTTGAATCAACGGGTAGCCCAAAATAGTCGTACCGCAAACCCAGATTCAGAGTGAGACGATTGTTGACTTTGTAATCGTCCTGAACGAACGCGCCGAAGTCCTGGACAGTGTAGTGACGGTCAAAAACACCCGAGCCCAGAATCGAGACGCCGTTTCCAATCAAAAAGTTATTGAAGCTGCTAAAGATCAGTTGTCCGCGCGTGAAGGCGTTGAAGAAAAAATCCAGAACTGAGTGACGATACTCGCCGCCGACGCGGATGCGGTGTTTTCCCGAAACAATTGAAACAGTGTCCTGCGCGGTCCACGCATCGATCTTGGAATGCTGATCGCCAAGCGGTGACGAGCCAAAGAAGAAAGACGAATCAGAGCCGGCAACTTGGATCGTCGGGGCGCCTGGATAAAGACTGGCAAACGGCGAGGTAATGCCGAGTTGTGCAGCAGTGAACGGTTCCTGGGGCGTGCTCGTTGCTTCAATCGAGTTGAGGCCTAACCGCGCCTGGTTGCTGATCCTCGAGCTAAACGAGTAATTGTCGGTCAACGAATAAAGAATTTGGGTGATTGGTATATCACCTCCAAAGCCAATAAGTTGATTTACTGGTTGACCTTCGAGCCGATTTCCGGTTCCGGCAAAATTATAGATGGCCTGAAACGCTGGGTTCTTGGCATAGAACAATTTGCTCGACAATGAATGTGCGTTGGTAAAGTTGAAATCGAGATTCCCATTGAATTGATTTTCCGTAAAACGCGAGACCCCTGACTGCACCACCGAAGTCGGTACTCGCGCCGCTGTTCCGCTGGCTCCTGCCAGGCCTGATGAAGGGATCGCAAACTGACCGTTGGGCAGCTTGGCGTTCAGAATGTTAACCGCCACCTGACTGATACTTGCAACCGGAACTCCAAAGGTTGTAGCCAGCGCCGCCGCCGTGCGATTGCCGTCGCTCAAGCCCGCCGGAACGGATGGAAACGTTAGGCTGTTGGAAAGCGAAAGACCATTGCGTTCGCGCGTGCCCTGATACGAAAAAAAGAAGAAGGCCTTGTCGCGAACGATTCTGCCGCCGAGAGTTCCGCCGAATTGATTGCGCGTCAAAATCGGCCGTTCCAAACCGCGGGCTTTGATAAATGGTTCGTTCGCGTTGAGAGCCTTGTTTCGCAGGAAGTAAAAAATATTTCCATGAAAATCATTGCCACCGGAACGCGTTACGGCTTCGACGTTGCCACCCGCATTGCGCCCATTCGACGCGTCGTAAAGCGAAGTTTGAACGATGAACTCTTGCAAGCTCTCGGTGCTCGGCACAGCCAGATTTGGAGTTGAGTTCGTGCCGATCGAGTTAGCGTCGATGCCGTTGATCTTCACGCTGTTGCTGGTTGTGCGCTGGCCGTTGACGCTGAACGCCGTGTCGCCCCGCCCTAAATCCGTGCTGTTGGGAACTGACGCTTGCGCCCCGGCCTGTAACACGAGGAGCTGTTGAAAGTTCCTGGTCGAAAGTGGGAGTTGGCGAATTGTTCCACTCTCGATCACGTGGCCGCTTTGCGAAGTCTCAGCCTGCAACACAGGAGCCTCGGCCGCCACCATGACTGTCGCCGTAGTACCAGCAAGGTTGAGTCGCGCGTCAACGGTGGTGGTCTGGGTAATGTTCACGACCAACTCCGCTTGATAGTTTTGAAAGCCCTGCGCACTAACCTCGACCCGATAGCGGCCGGGAGGCAGAAGCGTAAAGACAAAATGACCGTCGCTGTCGGAACTTGTCGTTCGCGAAGAGTTCATGTCCAAATTCGTTGCCTTCACGTTTGCGCCCGCCACGACGGCGCCGTTAGGGTCGGTCACCGTGCCACTGATTGTTCCGGTGGTCACTTGCGCTCTTGCTACGCTCGCTAAACTGACAATCAGACTGATCGCAAACAGACTCACTAATCTTCTATTCCAAGTCATGGTTTTGAACCTCCATTTTTAAGAGCACTTCTTCACATCATGAACCCGCCGCTGCATACCAGAGTTTGGCCACTGATGTAGTTCGACTCAGGCAGGCAGTTTCAATTTGCAGTTTTCAATTTTCAGTTTGCAATTGCTTTCAAATCCGCGCGGCGCGTCCGGCCCAATAAGGTTCACGCATTTCACGTTTCAGCGTCTTGCCCGCGGTGCTGCGCGGAAAATCTTCCATGAACACCACGGCCTGAACGCGTTGGTGCTTTCCGTCAACGCGCTCGTTGATCCATCTGCACAATTCTGCTTCGGTGATTTCGCCTGGCCGTTGAAGAATCACCGCGGCCAGAGGAGTCTCACCCCATTTCTCGCTGGGAACGCCGAAGACTGCCACCTCGCGCACCGCCGAGTGCTGCACAATGATCTCTTCGGTATCACAATAAACACGAACGTTCGTTTTTATTTGTGAGCGTCAACCTTCTCCGACATTCGACCTCGCCCCTGATTACCTGCTTGTTCGTTTGTGACCGCGGAGAGACAGTCCGGTCTTTTGTTTTGTCTGCCCTGACCCTCGATGGTTTGTTGACCGCAAGAGTCCTCGGGAATAAATATCGGTTAGGCTACTAATCGCCTGTTCGTCACTAATGCCCAGGTGCCTATTCCCACCAAAGAGTTTCTCCACGATGAAATAATTGAAGAACTGCATGTAAGCGGCCGTAAAACCAATGGCCGGGTCAACTCCCTCATGCAGGGTCCCACTACGCCGCAGTTCTTCAAACGATTTGGCAAAACGACGGCGAAGCTTCTGCGCCAGGTTTTCAAACATCTTGCGAAAGTGCTGATTCTCAAATTCCAATACATCGATGTACATCAGCAACCAAAACTCGTGATGATCGTTGACCATCTGTTTGACCAGCCGCGCAAATCTTTTGAGATCGTCCGGACTCAATGGGTCCTTGATCTCGTCAAACATCGATCGCAGCCGGTCATCGATCACCCGCTGATATTTCGAAATTATCGAACCAAGAATCGCCTCTTTAGTCGGATAGTAGTTATAAAGGTTGCCGAGCGATGTGCCAGCGCGCGCCGCAATGTTGCGCATCGACGTAGCATGAAAACCTTGTCTGATAAAGAGCTGTTTGGCGGCGTCTTCGATGCGGCCCTTCTTTCGGTCAACCGCCTTTTCACTCAGTTTGGGCATCGCTTATAAAAACGAACGTTCGTATTCTATACAGAAAGGCAAAACTGTCAAGAGCAATTACAGGGGACGTTAGTGCAGCTTCACTTGCCGAACCGAAAGTATTCCTTCCGAAGAGAGCAGTGTTTGCAGGGTCTCATTGGGTACCGGCGCGTCGAGTTCGATCAAGGCCATTGCCTCTCCGCCGCGCTCGCGACGGCCGAGATGAAAAGCGCTGATGTTAATGCCGCCTTCCCCCAAAATGGTGCCGACGCGGCCAATCACTCCCGGCACGTCACGATTGTGCATCACCAGCATATGACCTTGCGGAATCGCTTCAATGCGAAAACCGTTGATTTCCGTGATCCGGCCATGACGCCCATTCGCATGACCAAAAATTGTTCCTGAAATTCTCTCAGCCGCAGTGCCGGCGACGACGCGCGTTTGAATGGATGGTACAAGCTCGCCGGCGCCGCGACGGTATGAAGTGTTGACCGTAATTCCCCGCTCTTCCGCGATGAGAAACGAATTGACTACATTCACTCGAGCACTCACGTCGCGCAGAAGGCCCGCGAGAAAAGCTCGCGTGACCGGCGCGGCATCAACCTCGACAATCTCTCCAGCGAATGAGAGTTGAACTTCACTCACGGCGCCGCTGACGACCTGCGCGTGGAACCTCCCGAGGCCCTCCGCCAGCGCCAGGTAAGGTTGTAGTAGGTTCAGTTCTTTGGCCCCCAGCGCCGGCACATTCACCGCGCCCCGCAGCGCTCCAGTCAACAAATAGTCGCGCATCTGCTCCGCAACCGTGAAAGCGACGCCCTCCTGCGCTTCCGTCGTTGAGGCGCCCAGATGCGGCGTGACGATCACTTGATCAAGTTGGAGCAAAGGATGATTTGCCGGTGGCGGTTCTTGTTCGAAAACATCAAGCGCCGCGCCGGCTACAATGCCTGACTTGATCGCTTCATAGAGGGCCTGCTCGTCAATCAAGCCGCCGCGGGCGCAGTTGATAATGCGTGCGCCCTTCTTCATTTTTGCAAACGCTTCGCGACCGACGATACCGCGAGTTTCATTCGTCAAGGGGGTATGCACAGTAAGGAAGTCGGCGCGGGCGAAAACTTCGTCCAGCGAAGCGCATTCCACTTCAAGGTCGCGGGCCTGCTCGGAAGCAATGAACGGATCATGCGCGACGATCTTCATCCCGAACGCGCGCGCACGCACTGCCACGGCGCACCCAATGCGACCCAGACCAATAATTCCAAGGGTCTTGCGCTGCAACTCTGCCCCAATGAAACGCTTCCGCTCCCATTTCGCAGCTTTTACGCTGCTGTTCGCTTGTGGAACGTTGCGAGCGAGAGCCACCAGTAAGGCAATCGTATGTTCAGCAGTAGTGATCGTATTGCCGTCCGGCGCGTTCATGACGACAACGCCTCGCATGGTCGCGGCCGGCACATCTATGTTATCGACTCCAACTCCCGCGCGCCCTATTACGCGAAGCTTACCGGCTGCATCCATCAAGTTTGCGGTTACTTTCGTTTCGCTCCGAACGATTAGGCCCTCGACATCGACTAATGCCTCACGCAATTCATCCGGTGAAAGACCAGTCTTCTTTTCGACCGAGAAGCCTGCATCTCGCAACGGCTGAAGACCGCTGTCACTAACATCGTCGGCGACTAGAATGTTTCTGTTTTCAGAGGTCATTCGGGAAATGCGAAAGGTCTAAGGCCAAACAAACCAGACGGCGATGATAACTGACAGGACCACCGCCGCATAAGCGCCCGCCGCGAGATCGTCGATCACGATGCCCAGGCCGGATTCTAGTTTTTCCAGCCGCCTGATTGGATATGGTTTCACAATATCAAACGCCCGGAAAAGCAGAAAGGCAAAAACAATCGAGAGACGCGGTGGACCGATAACCCAGAACGGCACCGGTAAGAGTGCGATTAACTGGCCTGCTACTTCATCGATAACTACTTTGCTCGGATCCTTCTTTTGCTCCAATCGCTCAACTCTGGACGCCGCCCAGATGCCGATCAACGTTATGAGCAAAATAGCTACGGCCTCGATAGCGATAAAGATCGGCTGAGGGTCGAATTGAAGAAAACTGTTGGGCGGGACAAGTATTCGGATAGCTTTGAAGGTAATGAACCGCAAAAGAACGTAGATAAAGACTCCAACAATTGAGCCTAATGTACCGGGCGCAAGCGGAAAGTACCCAACGCCGCAGGTCGCAATCGCCAGCGCCAGATAATCGCCGGCCGTGCGGCGCTTGCGTGGCGCGATCTCGCTCGCCGGCACGGCAACCGATGGATTTAATTCGTCGCTGGATTCTTTGGTTGGCATCGGGGCAATTCTTGCGGCTTTGCCGCCCGATGTGCGGTAAGGCTCCGCCTTACCGTTACGCTCTCAGTGGTCCGCGGGGCTGCGCCCCAGATGTCGGGCGTAGCCCTTTTTTGAAGGACGACCAACGGAAGGTCAAAGATGTCAAAGACCTTCCGCACATCAGTCGGTGAAGCCGGAGAAAAGGGTTCACACGATCCTTCCAACCAGATCATATGCCTGCGCTTTGGTAATCAACACGTTCACTAACTCTCCGGGCCTTGGAATCAAATCCTCCGGCGCATCATTAATCAAGACGCAGCCATCAATATCAGGAGCCTGCGTCTCCATTCTTCCCTGCCACAGCAATTCACTTTCGTTCGATTCACCTTCGAATAGGACCCGCACAGTTTCGCCGACGCGCGCTCTGTTCTTGCGACGCGAAATCCTTGCCTGTTCATTCATCAATTGATCTCGGCGTCGCTTTGCGATCTTAGGATTGACTTTATTCGGAAGATTGAAAGCCGGCGTGCCTTCTTCGTCTGAATATGTGAATACGCCGACGCGATCGAACTCGACGTTCTTAACGAATGCAAGTAACTCCTGGAAGTCGTCTGCAGTCTCACCGGGAAAGCCTGTGATGAAGGTCGTGCGTACGGCAATGTTTGGAACGCGATGACGCACTCGCTCGATCAGGCGCTCGAGACTCGCGCGATTGCCGCCGCGCTTCATCAGCTTTAGAACGTTCTGGGAAGCATGTTGCAGAGGGATATCCAAATACTTCACGGCCTTCGGTTCGTCCGCGAGCACGTCGAGGAATGCATCGCTGACGTGTGTCGGATAGGTGTACATCACGCGCACCCATTCGATGCCGTCGGTCTGCGCCAGCTCGCGCAGCAAGTGCGCCAGGGCGTCCTGCTTGCCGAGGTCTTCACCGTAGCGCGATGAATCCTGCGCGACCAGGATCAATTCCTTCACGCCTTCTTCCGCAAGTTGATGCGCTTCGGCGACGATCGATCCAAAACGACGGCTGCGAAAGTGGCCGCGCATCTGCGGAATGAAACAGAAAGCACAGGGCCGATCGCAGCCTTCGGCGATCTTAATGAACGCGTAATGCGAAGGCGTGGCGAGTACGCGCGGCGTTGATTCGTCGTAGAGATAAGTCGCGCTTTGATTGCCGAGAGAAATCACCGGCAGCGATCGCGTGTTTGTCTTTGGATCGCAGACGCCCAGGATGTCATTGATCTGACTGGTGCCGATAAAAGCATCGACCTCGGGCATCTCGGCTTTCAGCTCGTCGCGATATCTTTCAACCAAACAGCCGGCAACTATCAAGCGCGTGGCCTTGCCATCGGTCTTTAAGCGCGCCGCTTCGAGGATCGCTTCGATCGATTCTTTCTTTGCTGAATCAATGAAGCCACACGTATTCACAACGACGGTGTCCGCTTCACGGGCGTCGGCGGTGATCTTATAACCCTTTTGCTTGAGCTGGCCCATCATCACCTCGCTATCGACGAGGTTCTTGGGACAACCGAGACTAATGAATCCAACTTTGTTCATACTTCCATGATTCACGAATCGAGAAATCAACGCACCTTGACTTGGTAGTCCGTAAACAGCCATTCGACCTGCGCTGGCCTGCCCTCGAAAACGGTATCCAGATTCACCTTATGTAGCAATTGCAACCCACTCAACTCTTCATATTCAAGCAGCGCCTTTACCAATGTATTCCGCGTGCCGGTCAGACTCTGATAGGTCGCTGTATAACCCTTGAGCATAAATCCTTTTCCGGTCTTTTCCAGCACCGGCTTGAGCGAAGCATTAAAGTCGCGGCCGGAAACTTTGATTTCATTGATCATAAAATCCCTATCAGTAACCGTTAGTACATCAAGGCCGGTCTCTTTGTGGGAAAAGTAATAATTCTGGGCCGCCTCTTTTACCTCGTAATCGCTGCCAATCTCAGGAAACGGAGACGTGAGCATAAATATCGACCACGTACCAAAGAAACTTGATAGTGCCTCATCCATTCCCTTGAAAATTTTCTCGAAGCCTGCCGCTGATTTATGATCCGGCGGCGTCACCTCGGCATGATGATCCATGCGAAGCTTGCTCGCTGAATCAATCGATACGGTAAATTGCAAACCATTGAGGAGGTTCCTGGCGCTCGATTTCAAATCGGCGCCGGTCAATAACAAGTCCCAATTCGGCTTTAGGTTCGCCTGGAACTCGATTAGGCCCGCCTGTCTCAGGTTGTAGTATCTCTGCCGGGCACGGCTCAGGGTTTCTTTCTTTTCGGATTGAGGCGCGGCATTCACCGCAGAGATCGCGGCGACGCCGATCAGCGATGAAAGGAAGACTCTCCTTAGCTCGCGGTGAAAAGCGAGAGAGGTGTAGTTCATCGAGAGTTACCCTCTTTAAGTTTGGCCAGGGCCTCTTCAAGTTGACGACTCTCCGCCGGGGATAGTTCCTCTTCTCCGAATCGCACGCGGTTGTAGGCGGTCGTAACGATTGCTGCTTCAGGTCTTCCCACTAACGCCGCAAACTCGAGCGGGGTCTGATACGTCTCGCGCTTAAAGCCTTCTTCCTCAAGCAGCCTGATAAACCGCTCATAAAAATCCACCCGCGAGTTCTCCAACCTGGAGCCGTTCTGCCAGACTTTTAGGCCCCGCCGCCAACCCAGATGCCGAATTCGCCCCACCAACAGTGCGCCAACAATCAGAGCACTCAGAGTTATTACCCCTAACAGGACCGGTTGAATCACGAACGGCAAAGCGACGCGCGCCCGATCGAACGAGGTCAACGAGTTGCGACGCAATTCAAAGAGTTCTTTGCGCAAAGACGTTGCGAGCGAACGTTGTTCCTGTTTGTCATAACCGACGACATACTGAAACCACATCAACTCCAGTGCTTCCGAATACTTGCTTAAGGCGCCGGCTAATCCGGTGCGGACCCGAGCAGTACGTCCGGCAGGAGGAGTTGGATCGAATGTCACCCAGGACCTCGTTTCCGGAAAATACACCTCGACCCAGGAGTGTGCGTCGCTTTGGCGAACGGTGTACGCGCCGGCGGCTTCGTTGTATTCACCGGGTAGAAAACCGTTCACTACGCGCGAGGCGATCCCATGTGTGCGCAGCATCACGGCCATCGCCGTCGCGAAGTATTCGCAATGCCCGGCTTTGACATTGAAAAGAAAGTCCGCGAGCGGATCGCGGCCGCCAGCCTTCAAATCAAGCGAGTATCCGTAGTTCTCGTGAAGGTGCGACTCAATTGCACGCGCCGCGTCGTAACCATTGCGGCCTCCAGAATGCTGGATGATGTTTTCGGCTAGCTCGCCAATCCGTGGATCGAGCTTCGCCGGCAGCTCAAGATATCGTGCGAACTCCACGAAGTATCGCAAGCCATCGGAGCGAAGAGCGCTCGGACTCGGCTCTGTCGTGTCGGAATAGACTGTATAAACGACTCTTTCCTGATCGTGCGGCTGAGTTTGAATTGAACCTTCTGAATCGACGCGCACAAACGGCAGCTTGGCCCGGACGGCAAGAATGCGCGGCGCGCCAAACAGAACAGGTGTATCGACGGGTTCAAGATAGAATGTCTGCGCCGTCAAATGCCCGAGGTCTTCAGTCGTGCCCAGCTTGAAGAACCCACTATCCTCTTTCTGATCTTCGAAGCTTGCGGCCACAGCCGACTTTTTCCACGCCAGCCCCGTAAACGCGTCGAGCGCAACTCCGCGCCAGCGCAGGCCTGTTCGCGGTGAGCCAGTCGCATTTTCAACCCGCACATGCATAAAGATCTCGTCATTGCCCTTGAGACGACCAATCTCGCCCAGCGTCACGTTGTCTGAAAATCCGATAAAACCCGAAAAGCCATTGCCTCCGCGCTTCAACGCGCTCGAGGCTGTGCGCGGTGCTATCAAAAAGAAGGGCAACGCGAGCGCTACAATTAAAACCAGCAAACCAAGAGAAACCAGAGGTAAACGCCTCGTCTCGAGATAGCGACGACGCCAAAGCCGCATCGGCAGCCTACGAAAGAGCGTTGAATCGGGTGGCACGAGGAGCCGCGTTTGCGCCGCTCTGACTTTCCGTCGTGCCTTCTGAATCTCGAACGCTACGACGGTCGATAACGCACAAAGCAGGTAAAGGATCAAAGTCGCCAGGAACGCGGGCCTGGCCGTGAGGCCCGCAGCCAGAAGGACTTCGAAAAAAGAAATCAAATAAAGAAAGAACCAATCGCGATCGGCCTTGCGTTGCAAGAGCTTGACGGCAGAAAGAAAAAGAATCAGGTGCGCCAGCACGGCGACTTCGGCATTTGCGCGCTGGCCCGTTTCAAGAAATTCGATTTGCAGGTACGGCGTGAGGATACGCCAATCAAGGTAAAAGATCGGAAGCGAGACCAGAATGACAACCAGAGCGATTCGCTCAGACAATTGCCCCCGCGTGTCTTCCAGTTTCCACGCCGCGATCATCACCAGCGCGAACGCCAACGCCAGCCACACACCCACGCCGCCGGCAACAAAAAGTGCCAGCGCCGCGGCGGCGACGGTAGCGTAGGAAGTGAGTCGGAAGTAGCTGTTGAAATTCATTGGGGCCGATCAAGTTTAACCGTAGTCGTCAGTAATCCTGAAGCGACGAGCAATTACATTTGAATATAGTGACCCAAAGTCTATAATCCGAAGATGAAATCTGCGTGGGGATCCTCGCATAAGGCACTGCGCGGATTAATCGAACTCGCTCGTGCATCCGCGGCGCCTGAACGACGGACACGAACGCCCTGAAACGCAGTGCGTGTTGTGATCAAAGTTGCGCCTTGATCCGGTCGCTACCGCTCGCGGTTCTGAAACCATTCCGTAGTTGACCGCTAATGATGCTTCCATCATATGTTTCGTTAACGCCTTAAATGAAGTTTCTTCTGCCAATTTGTCTGTTCCTGATTTCAATCCCGTCAACCGTGGCGGCGCACGCGTCCCTGACTCGGGCACAAACGAGAGAAGCCGAACAGCGGCTTTCCGAGATGGGTTACTGGACCGGCACGGTCGACGGCTTATTTGACACGGCCACTCGTTCAGCCTTGATCGCTTTTCAGAAATGGGAAGGTCGTGCTGTGACCGGCGAACTTACGCTCGATGAGCTGGAGGCAATTCGGACCAGTGCCGCACCCAAAGCCAGAGAACTTGGATACGAACATGTCGAGGTAGACCTCGATCGTCAGGTGCTGCTGCTTATCAACGACGAAGGCGTGGCCAGAGTTCTTCCGGTTTCAACCGGCAGCGGCAAGGAGTTCGTCGACGCCGGACAGACCAGCATATCGTACACGCCACGCGGCAGGTTCCTTGTTTATGAAAAAGAAATCGGCTGGAAGAGTGGTCCGCTCGGATCCACCTATTACGCCAATTTCATTAGTGGCGGCGTGGCAATTCACGGCAGCCGCAATGTTCCAAACTCACCCGCGAGTCATGGTTGTATTCGCATCCCAATGTTTGCGGCTCGTGAAGTGAGCAAGCTACTGCGTGTAGGAATGATCGTGCTGGTCTACGATCAAGTCTCATTCGTATCGGCGAAGGACTGGGCTGCGAACCCCAAGCTCAAGCAAGCGGCCTTATTGAGTAGCACAGCCAATGCTTACGAATACGGGGATGAGACGAAAATCAGGCCCAAGTATGTCGCAAGCAAGAAAGCACGTTTGAAAATTATCCGAGCCTAAGTGTCAGAACCGCGAGCGGTAGCGACCGGATCAATCAACTCCCAATGAAAAGAGATTACAGCGACTTCCAAGAGCGCGATTCGCCGGTCGGATATCTAATTACTTTTCGATGCTATGGCACTTGGCTTCACGGGGATGAGCGGGGTTCGGTCGATCGACACCGTCGAGTCTATGGCAGTCCCGGTTTGCAACCCTCCGCGTTAAGACGACAGCATGACCGCGACTTACTGAAACAGCCGCCGGTTGAACTCGACTCGCGCCAGCGTATGGTAACAAAAGCCGCGATTCAGGAAACTTGTTCGATACGCCGCTGGAAGTTGTGGACTGTGAACATCCGAACGAATCATGTTCACTTAGTAGTTACAGCCAACAAGAAACCTGAGGCAGTTCTGAGTGCGCTCAAAGCAAATGCTACTCGCGCGATGAGAGAGGCAAGACTTTGGACAGGTGAACTGAGTCCGTGGGAGTTTCGCGGAAGCAAGAAGTACCTGTGGGACGACAAACAGTTAGCAGACGCGATTGCTTACGTTGAATACGATCAGGGAGAGCCGCTGGACTAAAGTGTCAGAACCCGGAGCGGTAGCGATGGGATCGACGACTCAAGCTGGGTTTTCACAATCGCTACCCGCTCTGAAACCAGCTCCGCATTAGTGTGATGATCAGCCAACGTGACGCCGTGATCCGGTCGCTACCGCTCGCGGTTCTGACACCGGCGCGGTTCTGTACCTCTGTAGCCCGTTTCACGGGCTTTGATCGTGATTGGTGGACGCCTACCCAGCGATGAATCGCTGGGCTATTTCCGGTCGTCCGCGGCGCGGACTTGATTCAGCGAAAAACCAAACGCTCGTTAGGGCCGAGGGGCTGCGGTGGAGTCCCGTAGAAATGTTTATAGAACGAACGATGCCCTCACACATCTTGAGCCCATTCATGGGCGACAGAAACATTTCGCCACTACGTGGCTTCAGCGAAAGAATTCGCGCGGGGCTTTGATGCATCGATCGATTCTTTTTGACGGAATTCCATTCGCCAACGCTCGCGACATTCTGGCTTGCGCATTATACTCGACTCAGGAAGCAATTCTTAGCGTTCTTGGGGTTATGGCAGCTCTGTTTGCATATCTTGATGAAAGTGAATCAATGGCCGAGGAATGTCCTGCGGTTTGTGTCGCTGGTTTTCTGGGAACCGGGCTTCAGTCGGCGAAGTTTGCCAAGGAATGGAACGCCATCCTAAAGCTAGACGGTATTGAAGTCTTTCACACTTGCGAATTTGAAACCGAAATCGGCAGGCGAGGCACAGTATATGAAACATGGCAAAAGGAAAAGAGAGAGAAGTTTCAAAACGATTTGCTTGCTGTAATCAATCGCAATCTCTTTCGAGATGTTGGCATAGGGATGACCCGCAATACATACAACCAAGTAATGACGGGTGACCGCCCGCGACGATATGGCGACATCTTTCTGTTCTCGGCAAAAGCCGCGATGATGCAAGCCACGAGATACTCGATTGAGCATTTTGGAGTAGCCCCATCTTTTGTGGTAGAAAAAGGCGGAAGCTACGAGAATCAACTTGAGCAAGCTTACTACGCACTGCGCGAGGTTTCGCCCCTAGCAGAATACTTTCAACATACGACATTCTCGAAAGAACCGAAGAGCGATAAGTTCCCTCAATTACAAGCAGCAGACTATCTCGCTTTCAATTTCAGTAAGAGTATCAGTCACCTCCTTGACTTCGATTTGAATCCCGCAACTCAAGCGCGAATACATGAAGGACGTGAGATTCGCCCGTTAAGGTATCCGTTGCAGCAAATCTATCGAAACTTCGGGAGTTTCTGCATATCGCTAATCGACGCGCAGAAGCTTGAAGACCTTCTTGAGTATATCAATAAGGGTATTGCTCTGAATGAGGCCGCATCAACCTAAGACATGAAACCAGTGCTGATCACATCGGTTGTTGCCCTGATGCTTTGCGCGCCTGTCATGCCGCAGAAGAAGGGTGCGCCCAAGAGCAAGAAACCGAGCCCAATATCTCTTACTGCCCGTGAGATTGCGCGGAGGTCTCTGCCATCCGTGGTTGTATTGATCTCGCGGGATACAGACGGGAAGGCAGTAACGCTCGGTAGCGGTTTCTTCGTGACACCCCGCATCATCGCCACGAACTACCATGTGATCTCTGAAGCTTCGCGAGCCACTGCCAAGCTGCTCACCGGTGACAAAAGCGAGTATGCGATCGACGGCAGTGTGGCCATAGACGAGAATAATGATCTTGCCTTGTTGCAGATCGGGGCTGGGATAGAACCGGGCGATGACCCTTATCTTGCAGTTCTTGTGCCTCGGGGACGACCGTTATCAGTTGCGGGCGGGGAAATCCGAAACGAGATTGGAGACACGGTATACGTTGCCGGAAACCCAGAGGGGCTTGAAGGTACTTTCTCGCAAGGAATCATCAGCGCCTTCCGAGGAACCGACTACATTCAGATCACTGCACCAATATCTCCCGGAAGCAGCGGAGGTCCAGTGATCAATCGATTCGGAGAAGTAATCGGTATTGCGACCCTCTTTCACAAAGAAGGACAGAACCTCAATTTCGCGGTTCCAGTGGCAAAGCTTTTTCCGCTCCTTGCGAACCGCTCGAAGCTGAAACCAATAAACCCTCGGGACCTGGCCTTCGATGGCTTATATGGCGCGACCTTTAAGACAAGCAACGGCGACCTGGTGGAATGGTTTCGATTTCACCAAGACGGTTCAGTTTTCAAAACATGGGCTAATCCAAGAGATAATGTGGCGGGAATCTTCGATGCCTTGAGCAACGGAGGCAATCCATATGCATACTACGGACGGTACGTATTGAGCGGCTCTAACATTGAGTTCGTCCTTAATCAGGGCAGTTCTCAAGACTCAAGCTATCGCGGAATCATTTCACAAACTACGTTGCGACTTACCCAACGAACAATCGGCGGATACGAAACCATAAATCAGTATGGATTCGTTAAGGTGATCCGATGAGACCATTTAGGCGAGTCCATGAAAAACAAAAAACCCGCTCAAGTTTACCCTGAGCGGGCTTTCATTAATAATCCCGGCGGCTTCCTACTCTCCCACGCAGTTGCCCGCGCAGTACCATCGGCTCCAAGAGGCTTAACTTCCGTGTTCGGGATGGGAACGGGTGTGACCCTCTCGACACAACCACCGG
>Ga0137379_10001181_pt1 | contig 23759 bp, 20 predicted proteins | sample SagtaG_18_FD_104812 | JGI IMG/M metagenome (GOLD analysis project Ga0137379, IMG submission 104812) | Vadose zone soil microbial communities from Sagehorn Ranch, Mendocino, California, USA - Sage2_L_80_16 metaG | ecosystem: Environmental > Terrestrial > Soil > Vadose zone | place: USA...
GGATTCGTGGACCAAATTCACCGCGCTGACCAACGCGCACCATGGCGTCGCCACGACTCAATTCGTCGGGGTCGCGCCTTCGATCCTCATCTTCACCGGCGGCGCCATCATCTCCGAGGTCGTTTTTCGACTCTTCCCGATTCCGATCTTGCTGTGGCTGATCTCCCGCGTCGCGCTGCGGAAGCGTGGGGCGGAGCCCACCTTCTGGGTGCTCGCGATTCTGACTTCGCTGCTCGAACCCGTCAGCCAGTATTCGTTCTTGCTTGGTTCAGCCGCAGGCGCGGGCGTCGCGGTGATAGCGGCGGGCTTCAGTCTCAACATGGTCCAGGCGAGCTTCTTTCGCCGTTACGGTTTTCTGTCGGCGATCGCCGTCCGGGTCGCCTTTTACATGATCTGGCACGTCGCCTATGTTCACTGAGCGCGGCCCTAATTCGGCGCGTCTTGCGCAAAAAGCGCGTATCGGTCGGGGTTGACGGGCGCGTTTTGCGCAAAGGTGCCGACGGAGCCCACGCCCGGATTCGAACCGGGGACCTTTTCCTTACCAAGGAAATGCTCTACCGCCTGAGCTACGTGGGCGTGCGCAGCCCAAACATTACTAGAGGTCCGCCCGCATCCTTTGAGGCGGTCGGGTACAGACGTCCCATGGACACGGGATCCGATCAGAACTACCATCCAGCCAACTCTCGTTGGCCCCCGGTCTTACTCGGAGGTGATGCCATGCGGCCCTTCACATCGGACCTGGCACTGTGGTCCCTTCCTTCCCCCACAGATCTCGGCGCCCATCACATCCATCATGTCAGCCACCTTTTGTCGCGCCGGACATTCATGGGTTCGATGGCAGGCGTCGCGGGGGCAGCGCTCGGTGCCGGTCTCTTTCCTGCCACCGCGCTCGCGAGCAAGCCTTCCAGCTCGGCGCCGAAGCCCACGACCAACGTAATCAGTCTTGGCGGCCTCGACTTCCACCTCACATTCTTCGGTCCAGGCATCGATCCGAGCTCGATTACCGACTTCAATGGGGCAGTGGGAGTGGCAGAAGTCCAAGGCACGGGGATGGCCACGAATCCAGATGGAAGCACCAAGACTCTCTTCTTTGACACCGACATGCGGTTCATGAGCGGTATCTATGTCGGGGTGGACGGAGCGGTCCACAAGGGCAACTTCGGCTTCGTTTGATTGGACCTCTACAGGGATCTGGCAGATCCCACGACTCAGGAGCACGACTTCGATCCGGGTATCACTCCCTACCCGAGCGGACTCTTCTGGACAGTCCCCGCATTGCCGGTGCGCCCGGTTGAGCTGGGAACGGGCACCGCGCGAATGAGCGCGAAGGATCTCGCGCTGCAGGACTTCTTCAACATTCCGAATGCGCTCTTCCGCTTCCTGGTTCCCAGCTCGGTGGACGCAACGTGCAGCTTCGACATCCAGTGGAACGGGCCGGTGACGAGCAGGGGCCGCGTCACCAACACCCCCGGCACCTCAGGTGAGCTGATCATGACCAGCGCCACCATGACCTGGTCGGCCCAGAACAGCCAGGGTTTCAAATTCGTTTCCAACCCGGCCGGCACGACGAGCGTGTTCGCCCAGCTTGGGCGCATACAGAACGGGGTATTCGCTGACTAGCCGAACCAAACCGGAGAGGTCGCGCGATGTCGCGACCTCTCCGGCAGCCGCTACGTCTGGCCCAAACGTCACCGTAGACGAATTGCTCGAGAACGCTAGGCGAAGGCTCCACAGGGTGACCGCACAGCAGGCCGCGGCGGAGCAGGATCATGGCGCGATGCTCGTCGACACTCGGACCTCGGAACAGCGCGCTGTCGCAGGGGATATCCCGGGCGCGCTGTGCATCGACCGCACCGTGCTCGAGTGGCGCCTCGACCCTGGCTCGCCGTCGCGAATCTCAGAGGCCAAGGACCATTCGATCCGCGTGATCGTGATCTGCGCCGAAGGTTATTCGTCGAGTCTCGCCGCCGCCTCGCTCCAGGACCTCGGGCTGGTCAATGCCACCGACGTCATCGGCGGCTTTGAGGCCTGGCAGGCAGCTGGCCTGCCGGTTAGGCGCTAGGCGCCCGACTCGACCTTCCCGACGTCGGTCATGACCTCGGCCTTGCCGCGGATCTTGATCGCCGCCGTCAGCTCGGTGAACTGCGCCACCAGTACCTCGCCCGCGTCCAGGCGCTCTGAATGATGGGATCGGGTGTCCTTGCCGCGGGTCAATCCCATGATCACGACCCCGTCCTCCAGCGCCTTGACCACGATGTAGCGCCCGCTACCCTCTTCTTCCTCGCTCACCATTTCCCCGTCCATTGCCGTTGGACTGCGCCTTCGGCCGCACCATCTCGAGCTTGGTCACCGCCTGACCGACCAGCTCATCGATCTCGGCCATGAGCGCCGGACCGGCGAGCACATGATAGCGATCGGCGTTTACCACCACCTCGCGGCTGCCCACCACGACGTGCAGCACGACCTCGTCCGTCCCCGGATGGCGCGCCAGCACCGATTCCAGCCGTTGCGCGAGGCCGGCGTCGCCGCTAGGAATACGGACGTGGACCAGCTGGCGGCGCGCCACGGGCAAGCACTCCGGGTCGTCCCAAAGCCACGCCATGTCCGCGACGACCGATGCGGTTTCGACCTCCGCCTCCAGCTCGGGATCGACGGGCGATGCCGCGGCCCCGCTCGCGCGCGTGCTGCCGGCCCGCGCGTCCACCTTGCCCTGGACGACCACGACCTTGTCCGGCTCGAACAGCAGGCGCGTCTGTTCGAACACGCGCGGGAAGAGCACGACGTCGACTGAGCCCGTGAGGTCTTCGAGCGTCGCGTAAGCCATGATCTGGCCCTTCCGCGTGACGACGCGGCGAACTTCGCGCACCAGCCCGGCCACCCGCACCTCGGTGTCCTGCAGGGCGCTAGTCACCTCGACGGCCTGCGTGTCGGACAGCTTCGCCAGCTCGGCCGTGATCCGACGCAGCGGGTGATCGCTCAGATAGAGACCGAGGAGCTCCTTTTCCAACCGCAGCTTTTCGTCGCCGGCCATCGGCGCGACGTCGAGCGTCAACCCGTAATCGTCCGGCACCGCTTCAGGCGAACCAACCATGTCGAGGAGCGAGGTCTGGCCCGACTCGCGGTCACGTCGAGCCCGTTCAGCGCGGCTCACCGCGTGGTCGAGCGCCGCGATCAGCCGCGCGCGCTCGCCGAGGGAGTCACAGGCACCGGACTGCACCAGTGATTCGAGGACGCGCCGGTTCACGTCCTGGACCGCCGACGTGCGTTCGCAAAGGTCCTCGAGCGACTTGTAAACTCCGTCGGCGTCGCGGAGGGCGACGATGCTCTCCACCGCGTGCCGGCCGACGTTCTTGATGGCCGCCAGTCCGAAGAGGATCCTGCTCTCGGCCATCGAGAAGTCCACGCGCGATTGGTTGATGTCGGGAGCCAGCACGTCGATGCCTCGCAGCCTGCAGTCGACGATCGCCGTCGCCACCCGTTCGGCGTTGCCCTCCATGTGGGTCAGCAGGGCGGTCATGTACTCGAGAGGATGGTTGGCCTTCAAGTACGCGGTCTGGTAGCTGATCACGGCGTAGGCGGCGGAGTGGCTCTTGTTGAAGCCGTACGACGCGAACGCCGCGATGCGGTCGAAGAGGTGCTCGGCGGCTTCGTCAGCGATGCCCTTCGCGATGGCGCCCTTGACGAACTTCTGCCGCTGCTGCGCCATCTTGACCCGGTCTTTCTTGCCCATCGCCGAGCGGAGGATGTCGGCCTCAGACAGCTTGAAGCCGGCCAGCACGCGCGCCGCCTCCATGACCTGCTCCTGGTATGTGAAGACGCCATACGTGCTGCCGAGGATGGGCTCCAGCCACTCGTGCGGAAACTCGATCGGCTCGCGTCCGTGCTTGCGCGCGATGTAGGCGGGGATGTCCTGCATCGGCCCGGGGCGGAAGAGGGCGATCGCCACGATGATGTCCTCGAATCGCGACGGGCGCATGTCCATGAGCATTCGGCGCATACCCGCGCCTTCGAGCTGGAACGTGCCGTGGGTGTCTCCTGCCGAGATCAGCTCATAGGTCTTCGCGTCGTCGAACGGAAGATGCTCGAGGTCGATCTCGACCCCCGTGCGCTCCCTGACCAGACGCATGCACGTCGCGATGATGTCGAGGTTCTGCAGGCCGAGGAAGTCGATCTTCAGGAGGCCGATGTCGCCGACGGCCTTCATGTCGTACTGCGTGATCACCGCCTCACGGCCAGGTCCGTACTGCAGGGGCGTGTAGTGCACCAACGGCTCCGGCGCGATCACCACGCCCGCGGCATGCGTGCTGACGTTGCGCGAGACGCCCTCGAGCGCTTTGGCGACGTCGATCAATCGCCTGGCTTCTTCGCTGGACTCATAGGCCTCGCGGAATTCCGGGATCTCTTTGACCGTGTCCTCCAGCGTCTTCGACCGGCCCTGCCACACCGGCACGAGCTTGGCCAGGCGGTCGGTGTCGCGCAGCGGGACCTCGAGGACTCGGCCCACGTCGCGGATCGCGGCCTTGGAGGCCATCGTCGTGAACGTGATGATCTGGGCCACGCGGTCCGCGCCGTACTTCTCCGACACGTACCGGATGACCCTTTCGCGACCTTCGACCGAGAAGTCGCAGTCGATGTCGGGCATGGAAACCCGGTCGATGTTCAGGAACCGCTCGAAGATCAGTCCGTGCTGAAGCGGATCCAGGTTGGTGATCCCGAGGCAGTACGACACAAGGCTCCCGGCGGCGCTGCCGCGGCCCGGCCCGACCACGATTCCGCTCTTCCGGGCGAAGTTGTAGAAGTCCCAGACGATCAGGAAGTAGGACGCGTAGCCGGTCTGGCTGATGACGGACAGCTCCTGGTCCGCCCGCTCCCTCGCCGCAGACGACGGCTGACCGAACCGCCACTCCAGGCCTTTGGCCACGAGCTGTTTCAGGTATTGGTCGGGCTTCAGCCCGTCGGGAACGTCGAACGGCGGCAGCAGCGTGGCCCCGAGGTCGAGCTTCAGGTCGCACTGATCAGCAACGTCGAGGGTGCTGGCGAGGGCCTCGGGCATGTCCGCAAACGCCTCGATCATCTCGGCCGGCGTCTTGAGGTAGTTCTCCTGGGTCGAGAACCGCCATCGGTTGGGATCGTTGAACCGCGCACCGGTCTGCAGGCACAGCAGCACGTCGTGCGCCTCGGAGTCGTGACGGTGTACGTAGTGCAGGTCGTTGGTGGCGCACACACGCAGGCCAAACTCCTTGCCAAATCGCGCCAGGGCGGCGTTGACCTCGACCTGCTTGTCGATGCCGTGGCGCTGGACTTCGAGGAGGAACCCGTCCTTGCCGAAGATGTCGCGATAGCTGGCGACGGATTCGCGCGCGCCATCGACGTCGCCGTCGACGATCCGGCTTGCCGCCTCTCCCTGCAAGCAGCCGGAAAGCGCGATCAGCCCCTTCGAGTGCGTGGCCAGGATCTCCTTGTCGACGCGGGGCTTGTAGTACATCCCTTCCATCTGGCCGACGGTGCACAACCGCATGAGGTTCACGTAGCCCTCGTGGTCCGCGGCCAGCAGGGTCAGGTGGTTGGGGTCGCGGTCGACGCGGCCCTCGCGCATCAGGCGAGAACGAGGCGCGACGTAGACCTCGCAGCCGATGATCGGCTTGATGCCGGCCTCTTTGCACGCCTTGTAGAAGTGGATCGCGCCGTACATCACGCCGTGATCGGTGAGGCCGATCGCCGGCATCCCGAGCTCGGCGGCGCGGGCGACCATCGCGGGAATCCGGCTGGCGCCATCGAGCAGCGAGTACTCGGTGTGATTGTGGAGGTGGACGAAGGTTTCAGGGGCGTGCGGCATCGTTCTGGCTGGGCTGGCGGAACCCCGCGGGATAGTCTACTGGCCGCAAGGATGCCCTACACCATCCGGCCGGCAACCGCGGGGGACCAGCCCACGATCCGACGCATGGTTCGCGATGCCGGCATCAATCCCATGAACCTCAAATGGCCCAATTTCCTCGTCGTTGAGGAGGGCCGCGCGATCGTCGGTATCGGCCAGGTCAAGACACATGGCGACGGTAGCCGTGAGCTGGCCTCGATGGCGGTGGTAAAGGAGCGCCAAGGCCACGGCATCGGCGGCGCCATCATCAACGCGCTGATCGCAAGCCAGGGCGATCGCGCCCTTCACCTGACCTGCCGGCGCCAGTTGGAGGGTTACTACAAGCGATTCGGCTTCCGGCGCATCGAGCGGCCCGACCATCCGGCGTACTTCGCGCGCATGCTTCCGGTGGTCAACCTTTTCGCGCGGTTGGCCCGGACAGAGATCATTCTCATGCGGCGGCCCGGCTAGGCTAGCGATGAACTTGGCTCGCCTGGCCCTCCCTCCCCTCGCGCACGGTTCCGCCGAGATGGCGCACTCGGGAATTCGTGAGATCGCCAATGAGGCGCTGCGCACGCCGGGCGCGATCCGGCTCGACGTCGGCCAGCCGGACTTCCCGACACCGCAGCACGTCAAGGACGCGGGCAAGCGTGCGATCGACCAGAACAAGACCTTCTACACGCATACCCAGGGACTGATGTCGCTGCGGGAAAAGCTCGTCGGCAAGCTCGCCCGGATCAACGGCATCAAATCCTCGCCGGAGGCCATTGCCTGCGCGCCAGGCGGTGTGGGCGCGATCGCCGCGATGTTCGCTGCCGTCCTCGAGCAGGGAGACGAGGTCCTGCTACCCGACCCCGGCTGGCCGAACTACCGGATGATGCTGCCCTGGCTCGGTGCCCGCCCACTGTTCTATCCCTGCCCGCCATCGGACGGATTTCAGCCCGACCTGGAGGCGCTCGCAGCCTTGATCACGCCGCGCACGAAAGTGATGGTCGTCAACAGCCCCAACAATCCAACCGGAGCGGTCTATCCGGTCGCCACCATCGCCGCGATGATCGAGCTCGCCCAGCGCCACAACATGTGGCTGCTCAGCGACGAGTGCTACGACCAGATCCTTCTGGACGGCAGCTGGACAAGCCCCGCCAGCCTCGCACCGGACGACGCACACATCGCGACGGTGTTCACCTTCTCCAAGACATATTCGATGACCGGCTGGCGTCTCGGTTACCTCACCGGTTCCGCCGAGCTGGTAGACACCGCGACCAAGGTCCTCGAGTCGAACTCGTCATGCGTGTCGACGATCAGCCAGGTCGCGGCTGAGGCGGCGCTGGAGGGCCCTCAGGACTGCGTCGCCGAGATGGTGGGCGCCTACCGCCGGCGCTGCGACATCGTTGCCGGCATCCTCGAGGACGCCGAGCTCTTCATCGCCAAACCCACCGGAGCCTTCTACATCATGGCCGACGTCTCGCCTGGTGGGATGCCGTCCCGTGACCTCGCCTTCGCCCTCCTGCGCGAGCGCGGCGTCAGCGTCACCCCGGGGACGGCCTTCGGCCAGGTGGCAGGCGAGGCGGTAAGGATCAGCCTCGCCAGCTCGGATTCCGATCTCCGAGAGGGAGTCGGGCGGCTGGCCGAGTTCGTACACAGGCGTACGTAATCCGGCGCCATTCGTTTATGCTGCCGAGGTTGATCTCGGGCGTAACCGTTCCCGCCTACGCTCCGTTTGGCCCGACATGCAGCTGCTGAGGCCGATCCTGACGATGGTGGTCAGGTCACTGGGCCCAGGGCGACTGCGCCTCGTCGTGGTCAAGTTCGCCCGAAAGCTAGACCGCCCCTGATTTCCCTTCCCCGTTTGCCGGGGAAGGTGGCGCGCAGCGCCGGACAGGGGAATCCGCCCCTTAGCTGCGCTCCAATAGCGCCACCGACTCTATGTGATACGTCTGCGGAAACATGTCCACGATCGTGGCGCGCCTGATCCTGTAGCCGCCCCGCACCAGGCGGACCAGGTCGCGGGCGTGAGTCGATGGCTCGCACGAAACGTAGACGATCCGGTCCGCACCCAGCCGGATCAGCTCCGCCAGCGCGGCCGGCTCGCACCCGGCGCGGGGTGGATCCAGGATCACAGCCTGGTGCTGCCCCAACCGGATACCGCGCAGCACGGTCTCGACCTTCCCCGGCAGATACTCCACACGGGCTGAGTTGATCCGCGCGTTGAGGCGACCCAGCTGCACCGCGTGCGGGTTCTCCTCGATCGCGGTCACGCCCGCGGCGTAACGGGCCACGGCTACCGAGATGGTGCCGATTCCGGCGTAGAGATCGAGCACGCGCTCGTCGGGCTGCGGGGCGAGCATGTCGAGCGCGGTTCGATAGAGCACGAGCATCTGCCGGTAGTTGGTCTGCACGAACGTGTCGCTGCGGGCGCGGAAAGACAGGCCCCAGAACTCGAGCGACATCGTGTCGTCGAGCAGCGTCAGCTCCGGCAGCAGCTCGGCCACGCGGTGGGCAAACTCGTCGCGCGGCCATCTGGGCTCGCGGCCGTGGAACCGCAACCTCCAGAGCAACCCATTCCCTCCTGGCTCGACGGTCAGGAGCAGGTTCTGCAGGCCCTCGATGTGCATCTCGTTCGCCGCCTGCGCGAAGGCCGGCAGGGCATGCTCGATGCGCAGGTCGTGGATGAGGCAGGTGTCGATCGGAAGCACGGAATGAGACCGCATGCGGTGGAAGCCGAACCTCCATCCTTCGGCGCCCGCCACCGCCTCGAACTCTCCCCGGATCCGGTAGCGCCAAGGTTCGTCCATGCCGAGCACGGGAGTGTCCGGAGGCAGCCGCAGGTCGGCCCGTGCCCAGGCCTCCTCGACCACCTGCTTTTTGAGCTCCAGTTGGTACGCGTATTCGGCGTGCTGGAGCTGGCATCCCCCGCACGCGCCGAAGTACGGGCACGGTGCAGGCGCGCGGTGTGGTGAGGGCTCGATCACGCCCGTGGTGGCGGCGACCGCAACCCCTCCCTGGCGTCCTCGCGGCTCGGCCTCCACGACCTCGCCGGGCAGCGCGTAGCTCACGAGCCACACCTTGCCGTCCTCTCTGGCAACCGCGGCCCCGCCGTGTGCCGGCGACGTGGGCTTGAGGATCAGCGGCGCCACAGCGAGACCGGGTCTCGCGCCGGCTTGAAGCCGGCGGATTCGACCATCTGGGTGGCGATCCGGAAACCCTCCCCCACCTTGTCCGGCTGGTGGGCGTCGCTCCCATACTGCACGGCCTGGCCGCCCAACTCGCGCCACCACCGAACGACCGTCAGGTCGGGGCAAAGGGTGCGGCCGCGGGTCGTGTTCACCTCGAGGACACGTCCGGTCCGGGCGGCCGCGCGGAGGATGGCTCGAATCTCCGCCTCGTAATCTTTTTCCTCGTAGGGCGCCGCGCCGTCGAGCCAGTAGCGCTTGGGATAGTCGAGGTGAGCCAGGGTCTCGAACGCCTGACCGCTGTCAACCATCGCCAGGAGCTCGCGGAAGTACTCGCGAACCGCGGCGGGGAAGTCGATGTCCTCTTTCTTGCGGAACTGGCTCGCGTCTAGCATCCCGCCGTCGAGGCGGATGCAGTGAATCGAGCCCAACACCTGGTCCAGCGGTCCGGCGGCGAGCACGGCGGCCGCCTCGTCGGGAAACCAGTGTGGCTCGCCCAGCTCAATCCCTGTGAGGATGCGTAGCAGTCCGCTGAACTTGGCGCGGCATCGCTCGATCGAGTCGAAGTAGCCGTCGAGGTCGACTGAGTGCTGCCCCTCGTGCACGAGCGCCCAGTCGGCATGCTCAGTGAAAGCAAGGGCGGGAAGGCCGAGCTCGAGGGCGCGCTCGCAGCTCCGTTCCATGGAGCCTTGCGGGGCGTCCCACGACCACTCCGTGTGCACGTGGAGATCGGCAGGGAGGGCCACCCGGTAAGGCTACAATCCGGCTCCGTGGGGTACGTGGTGGAGGGGTTCGCCTACGTCTTCGGCACCATGCTTATCGGCGCCGGACTCTACCTCGTGATGCGGGGCACGTTTCCCACCTGGTGGCGGAGGCGGCTCCTGTGGCCGCTGGTGCGAGTGACGCCTACCGTGTCCCACCTGCAGGGCTGGGCAGCCATAGGGCTCGGTATCTCGGTCCTGGCGATCGTCTTCACGACGGTTGCCCCGCAGTTGGTGGCGGGGCTCCTGGTGGTTCTGGCGCTGGCCGCCTACCTCGTCGGGGTCGCGCTGTTCGTCTTCAGCACCTGGCTGTCCCGCCGCCCGGCCTAGGCAAGCAGCTCGAGGAGCATCTCGTTCGCGACCTTCGGGTTGGCCTGGGGGGCTCGTTTTCGCAGGTCGGCCATCAGGGCCTGCATGGCCTGCTTTTTCCCTCCCCGGTAGTCCGCGGCCGCCTTGGGGTTGGCATCGATCACCGCCTCGGCCAGCACGCGGAGCTCTGAGGGGTCGCTGACCTGCGAGTAGCCATGCTCGGCGACTACCTCCGCGGGCGTGCGCCCGGTCTCGACCGACTCGAGGTGGACCTCTCGCGCCTGGTCGCGCGTCACCGCGCCCTGCTGCAAGAGATCGATCAGCTCCGCGAGGTACTCCCCCGACATCAGCTTGCCGGTGGGCGCAACCTCGTTGACGATCCAGTTGGCCGTGGCCAGCGCGGGCGCGCCTTTCGCCACGGCCGTTTCATAGAGATCGGCGAGGTCTCGATCCGCCCCGATCACCGCGACCTGAGCCGCCGGCAGCTGATCGAGCAGCCTGGCCCGGCGAACGCTCGGAAGCTCGGGCAGGGCACGCCGCAGCTCCTCGATCCACGCTCGATCCAGCTCCAGCGGCGGAATGTCCGGTTCCGGAAAGTACCGATAGTCCTCGGCGAACTCCTTGCTCCGCTGCGAGAAGGTGCGCTGCTCCGTCTCCGACCAGCCGCGAGTCTCCTGCACCACCACGCCACCGGACTCCAGCGCCTGCTGCTGGCGGTCGACCTCATAAAGGATCGCGCGATGCAGGGCACGGAAGGAGTTGATGTTCTTGAGCTCGGTCTTCACGCCGAGCTCTTTCGTCCCCACGCGCCTGATCGATATGTTTGGCTCCGCCCGCAGCTGGCCTTTCTCCATCTCCGCCTCCGAGGCGCCGATCGCGCGCAGCAGCGAGCGCAGCTCCATCGCATAATCGCGAGCGTCGTCGGCCGAGTGAAGGTCCGGCTCGCTCACGATCTCCATCAGCGGCACGCCCGCGCGATTCAGGTCGACGTACGACTCCCACGCTGTGTGCAGCTTGTCTCCGGCGTGGATGAGCTTGCCCGTGTCCTCTTCGAGATGCACTCGGCGGACGCGCACCTTGCCCGCCCCGACCTCGAGATAGCCGTTCACGCTCATCGGAAGGTCGTACTGGCTGATCTGATAGCCCTTGGGCAGGTCGGGATACATGTAGTTCTTGCGGTCGAACTTCGTGTGCTGCGGGATCTCGCAGTTGAGGGCGAGCGCGGTCTTGATGCACGCTTCCACCGCGGCCTTGTTCGGCACCGGCAAGACGCCCGGCATGCCGAGGCAGATCTCGCATACGTGCGTGTTGGGCGGTTCGTTCAGTCCCGCGATGGCGCAGCCGCAGAACATCTTCGAGCGCGTCTTCGGCTGGACGTGAACCTCCATGCCGATGACGACTTCCCAGCTAGACAACATCGGCCACCTCGGCCTTCATCTCGCTCGCCTCTTCGTATGCGCGCGCGACGCGGAGGACGACGTTCTCGCCCCACTGCGGGCCGAGCACCTGCAGACCGACGGGCAATCCGTCAGACGTTCCGCATGGAACGCTGATCCCCGGCAGCCCCGCCAGGTTGCCCCCGAGGGTCAGCACGTCGCACAGGTACATGGAAAGCGGGTCTTGCGTCTTGGCTCCGATGGGAAATGCGACGGTCGGCGAGGTGGCGCTGACGATGGCGTCGCACTTCTTGAACGCCTCGTCGAAGTCGCGCTTGATCAACGTGCGCACTTTTTGCGCCTTGAGGTAGTACGCGTCGTAGTACCCGCTCGACAGCGCGTATGTCCCCAACATCACACGCCGGCGCACCTCGGTGCCGAACCCCCTGCGCCTTGTCTGCAGGTATTCCTCGGTGATGTTTGGCGCGTCGACCTCGGACAGGCCGTACCTCACGCCGTCGAACCGCGCCAGGTTGGAGGAGCACTCGGCCGGCGCGATGATGTAGTACGCGGCCAGTCCGTAATCGGTGTGCGGCAGCGAGACGTCGACGATCTCCGCGCCCGCCTGCCGCAGGATGAACAGGGCCGCGTCGATCGCGGCCTTCACGCCCGGCTCGATGCCCTTCACGTCGTAGTACTCGCGCGGAACGCCGAGCCGCATGCCTTTCACGCCGGCGCCGAAGTTGTTCAGAACCTCCATGCCGGGACGGTCGGAAGAGGTCGCGTCGAGCGGGTCGAGTCCACTCATCAGCGAGAGCACGATCGCCGCATCGTCGACCGAGCGCGCGAACGGACCGATCTGGTCGAGGCTCGAGGCAAAGGCGATCAGCCCGTAACGGCTGACGCGGCCGTAGGTCGGTTTCATGCCGACCACACCACACAGCGCGGCAGGCTGCCGGATCGATCCACCGGTATCCGTGCCCAGTGCGATCATCGCCTCGCCGGCGGCCACCGCAGCGGCGCTGCCTCCCGAGCTCCCGCCCGGAACTCGCTGCAGGTCCCACGGGTTGCAGGTCGGGAAGTAGCCCGAGTTCTCGGTCGAGCTGCCCATCGCGAACTCGTCGCAGTTGGTGACACCGAGCATCACCGCTCCGGCCTCGAAAAGTCGCGCCACCGCGGTTCCGGTGTAAGGCGGTTTGAAGCCGCGCAGGATCTGCGAGCCGGCGGTCGTCTCCACGCCGCGCACGCACAGCACGTCTTTCACCGCGAGCGGGATGCCGGCCAGCGCCGGCGCATCGCCCTGCCTGATCCTGCGATCAGCCTCCTCAGCCTGCTTCTCCCACAGCTCAGGCGTGAAGCGGAGGTAAGCCTTGACGTGCTTGTCGAGGCGCTCGATTCGCTCGACGTGTGCGGTCACGAGGTCGGCGGATGAGATTGAGCCAAGTCGGAGCAGCCGCGATGCATCGGTGATCGTCAGCTGGGTGAGATCGTCGGAGGTCAAGTCTCCTCCTGGATGGCGGGAACGCGGAAGAACCCGTTGACCGCAGCGGGAGCGTTGGCGAGCGCATCCTCCTGGCTCAGGCAAGGACGAGGGTCGTCATCGCGCAGCCTGCTCGCCACCTCCACCACCTGCGCGGTCGGCGGGATGTCTTCGGTGTCGAGCTGCTGCAGCCGGTCGATGTGGCCGAGGATGCCGCTCAGCTGGTCGGCGTAGAACTCCTCGTCGCCGGGCTCGAGCCCGATGCGCGCAAGCGTGGCGACGTGTCGAACTTCTTCTCTGGAAAGTGGCATCGAAATCTAGTGTCCCGCACCCGAGGTTGGACGCGTACGCCCGGTCCATAACGCACGCCTGACGCCAGACTTTCGCATCAACAGGATACGAAGCGCCTCGCTGACGTCAGACGTGCGGAATCCCCGCGCCGGGTTTCAGGTTTTCGGCGAGGTCCGGCTCGACACGAGTCCGACGATCGCGATCACACCGGCCCATGAGCTGATGCAGGTCAGGATCATCAGGACCGACGCGAACCACGCGGCGGACGAGGACCATGGCGCACGACGGTAGAGACCGACTGTGGCCACGGCTCCGACGACGGCGGATCCAAGCGACGCTCCCGCGATTAGATATAACGCGATGCCCATCCGACCCACGGCGGAGGGCTCCGATGTGAAAGTGAGGACGAAAGCGCCCCACAGCAGCAGGAACACCGAGCCCGCGATCAGGGCGTTGGCGACCCAGTACGGAACCCTCACGTAGGCAATAGGGCTTTGAACTGCTCTTCGTCGAGGATGCTCACCTTCAGCTTTTGTGCCTTCTCGAGCTTTGAGCCGGCGCCCGGGCCAGCGATCACGTAGTCGGTCTTCGCGCTCACGCTGCCGGCCGCCTTACCGCCGAGCTTGCGCACCAGCGCCTCGGCGTCGGGCCTGCTCATGAATTCGAGAGTTCCGGTGAAGACGAAGGTCTTGCCGGTGAAGGGACCCTCGCCCTGCGCCTCGGCCGCCTGCGGTTTGACGCCGGCCGCGAGCAGCTTGTCGATGAGGGCGACCCCTGGTCCCTGGAAGTACGCGTGCACCTCATGGGCCATGCTCGGCCCGACGCCCTCGACACGCCGCAGGTCGTCTTCGCTCGCTCCGCGCAGCGTGTCGATGCCGCCAAAGTCCGCCGCGAGCAGCTGCGCGGTGGCTTCGCCGACCTGAGGGATGCCCAGCGCGTACAGGAAACGCCACAGATCCGGCTGCCTGCTTGCGGCGATGCGGTCGACGAGGTTTTGCGCGGACTTGTCGGCAAAACCCTCGAGCTCGGTGACCTGGTCCTTGCTCATTCGATAGAGATCGCTCGGGTCTTCGACCACACCGCGCTCGATCACCTGAGTGAGAGTCGCGTAGCCCAGACCTTCGATGTCCATGACGCCGGAGAAGTGGCGCAGGCGCTCGAGCCGCTGCGCGCCACAGAACGGATTGATGCAGCGATGCGCGATGTATGGCTCCTCGCGCACAACCTCTCCCCCACACACCGGGCACTTGGCCGGCATCTTCCAGCCAGGCTTCGGATCCTTGACGCTGACGATCTCGGGAATCACGTCGCCGGCGCGGTGGATGACGACGCGAGCGCCGACGTACACGCCCTTCTCGTTGACCTGTGCCTCGTTGTGCATCGTCACGTTGCGGATCGTCACGCCCCCTACTACGACCGGCTTGACGTGCGCGACCGGCGTGAGGACGCCGGTGCGGCCGACGTAGCATGCGATCTCCTCGACCTCCGTCTCGGCCTGCTCCGGCGCGTACTTGAACGCGATCGCCCAGCGCGGGGAGCGCGCGACAAAGCCAAGCTCGAGCTGCTGCGCGAATCCATCCACCTTGACCACCATGCCGTCGATCTCGTACTCGAGCTCGTGCCGGCGGCGCTGCCATTCCGCGTGGTAGTCGATCACCTCGTCGATCGAGTCCAGGCGGCGCCGGTTCTTGTTGACGCGAAAGCCCATCGCCTCCAGCGTGTTGAGCACGTCCCACTGCGACATGGCAGGACCCGCGGGATCTAGCGTGTACATGAAGGTCTGCAAATCTCGACTCGCGGTGATGTTCGGGTCGATCTGGCGGACGCTTCCCGCCGCGGTGTTGCGCGGGTTGACAAAGCGCGCTTTGCCCGCTGCCTCCATCTCCCGATTGAGGCGCTCGAAACCGGCGATCGGGAAATAGACCTCGCCGCGTACCTCGAAAACGTCTGGCAATCCTTTGGCGGGGCTGACTGCGAGCGGAACGCTGCGGATGGTGCGCACGTTCGCCGTGACGTCTTCGCCGATCGTGCCGTCGCCGCGCGTGGCCGCCCGCTGCAGCCTCCCCTTCGCGTAGGTGAGGCTGATCGCCAGGCCGTCGATCTTCAGCTCGGCGCAGTACACGACCTTGTCGCCCACCGCGCCGTGCACACGCTTGTCGAAGGCCCGAATCTCCGCCTCGTCGAAGGCGTTCTGCAGGCTGAGCATCGGCGAGCGATGCCGGACCTTGGCGAACTGATCCGAGGCTTCGCCGCTGACGCGCTGGGTCGGCGAATCCGCGCTCACGAGCTCTGGCCGCTCCTCCTCGATCCGTCGCAGCTCGAGGAACAGCGCGTCGTATTCAGAGTCGGAGACCTCCGGCTGGTCGAGGACGTAGTACGCGTGCTCGTAGCGGCGGATGAGCTCCCGCACTTCCTCGATGCGGACCGCGGGATCGACCGGCTTTTTGCGCTTGCTCATTTCGTCAGCGGCGCCAACATGCCGCTGAGAATCTTCAAACCCACCTTGTCGAACTTGATCACGAGCTCTTCATCGGTCCGCGTGAGCGTGCTCTTGACCACTGTGCCGGCGCCGAAGGCGGGGTGCTGGACGCGGTCGCCGCTCGCGAACCGCTGGACCGGAGGCGCCGCAGGCGCAGATTCCACCTGCCGCTCGACGTAGCGCTCCTTGTAGCCCTGACGCGGCGGGGCGACGGGTGCCCTGCCTCGCGGCGCGGCCAGCAGCGACTGCGGGATGTCGGTCAGGAACCGGCTCGGAAATGCGGGCTGGGAGCGCCCGTAAAGGTGGCGGCGGAACGCGCAGCTCAGGTACAGGCGGTCCTTCGCGCGCGTCATGCCCACGTAGCAGAGCCGGCGCTCCTCGGCCATCTCGGTCGCGGCGCCGACGGCCGCGGGATTCTCCTCGCGCTCGTCGAGGGCGCGCTGGTGTGGCAGCAGTCCTTCCTCCATCCCCACCATGAACACGACCGGAAACTCGAGGCCCTTGACCATGTGCAGCGTGATCAGGGTGGCGCCCTCGCCGTTCTCGTCGTAGGCGTCTACGTCCGAGACCAGCGCGACCTCGGCGAGAAAATCTTCCAGTCCCTGCGCCGGGTCGCGGTCGTCGAAGCTCTCCGCAAGGCCGCGGAGCTCGTTCAGGTTTTCGATTCGCGCCTCGCCCTGCGGCGTCCCGTCGAGGTAGTGGCGGCGCAGGTCCATCACATCGATCACGTGATCGACGAGCTCGCTCGGCCGCAGGACACCCATCGTCGCCCGCACCGACTCGATCTGCGCACGGAAACCCTGCAGCGGGCCAAGCGCGGTCTTCCGAACACCGGGCATGCGCCCGGGTTCGGCGAGGATCGACATGATGTCCGACTCGCTCTCGCGCGCAACAGAGTTCACCGCATCGACGGTGATCTTGCCGATCTTGCGCGACGGCACCGAGACGATCCGCGAGAAGCTCAGCGCGTCCCGCGGGTTGAAGCAAAAGCGCATGTACGCGACCAGGTCCTTGACCTCGCGCCGTTCCCAGAAGCGAACTCCGCCGACCAGCCGGTAGGGAATGCGCCGTCGGGCCAGCACGTCTTCGAAGGCGCGGGATTGGGCGTTGGTGCGGTAGAGCACCGCGAAGTCGGAGTAGCCGCGGTCCTCCGTCTGGCGCAGTCGCTCGATCTCGTCGGCGACGAACTCGGCCTCCTCGACCTCGTTGTACGCCTGGGTCGCGACCACCTTCTCGCCCCCGGCGCGCTCGGTCCACAGGCGCTTGGGGGCGCGCTCGGGGTTGCTGCGGATGACGCTGTAGGCGGTGTCGAGGATGGCTTGGCTGGAGCGGTAGTTCTGCTCCAAGTGGACGACATGCGCGTCGGGGTAGTCCTTGCGGAACTCCAGGATGTTGCGGATGTCGGCTCCGCGGAAGCGGTAGATCGACTGGTCGTCATCGCCCACAACGGCCACGTTTCGGTGCTCCGCCGCAAGGAGGTTGACCAGTACGTACTGCGCGCGGTTGGTGTCCTGGTACTCGTCGACGAGGACATGGCGGAAGCGGTCCCGCCACTTGGCGAGGGCCTCGGCGTCGGTGCTGAAGAGCTCGGCGAGCTTCATGAGCAGGTCGTCGAAGTCCAGGCCACCTGAGCGGCGAAGCACCTCCTGATAGGAGTCGTAGACGCGGCGCAGGACCTCGTCCTGGTAGCTGCGGTTGGGGATGTCGGCGGGGCGCTTCAGCTCACTCTTGGCCTGCGAGATGGCGTTGCTCAATGACCCGATCGGGTAGCGCTTGGGGTCGAGCCGGAGCTCGTCGAGGACCCGCCTCAGGGCCGCCCTGGTGTCGTCCTCGTCGAAGATGACAAAGCTCGGGACGATGCCGATCCGCTGCGCTTCGCGGCGCAGGATTCGTACCGCGGTCCAGTGGAACGTCCCGACCCACATCTTTTGAGCGCCTTCCCCGACCAGCGCCTCGACCCGACCACGCATCTCCTTTGCCGCCTTGTTCGTGAACGTCACCGCCAGCAGGCGGTCCGGCCAGACCCGATGGGAAGCGATCAGATAGGCGATCCGGGCGGTCAGCACGCGGGTCTTGCCGCTGCCGGCGCCGGCGAAGATCAGCAGCGGACCGTCGCCGTGCGTGACGGCTTCCTGCTGTGGCGGATTCAAGCGCGCGAGCAGGGAATCGATCTGGGATTGGGAGGACTCAGCCGAAAGCACGAGGAATCGAGTTTAGCGGCGGTTTCGGACCCCCTTTTCTGTCCACTTAGGGGAGAGGGAAATTGCCACTCCCGTCGTTAGACTCACCGTGGCTTTGGCTCGCGAAATCGATCTTGGCATGCGTGATCACCTTCTTTATGGGCTCGCGCGTGACCTCAGCTCGTCCCTGGAGCTCGACGTGGTGCTCGAGAAGGTCATGGACCGGGTGATCACGTTGATGAAGGCCGCGCGCGGCTTCATCGTGCTGGTCGACCCCATCGACGGCAGCCTGTCGGTCCAGATGTCGAGCGGCGAGGCGGACCCCGAGAAGGCGCGCCAGTTCCTCGGCTCGCGGACTGTGATCGAGCAGGTCGTGAGGACGGGTCAGGCTGTGGTCGCGACCGACGCCAGCCTGGACGACCGCTTCAAGGGCCGGCAGTCGGTGATCCTTCAGAACCTGCGCTCGGTCATCGCGGTGCCGCTTGTCACCAAGGACAAGGTCATCGGCGCCGTCTACGTCGACAGCCCCTTCCGCGCCTCCATCTTCGAAGAGAAGGACAAGGAGTTCCTGCAGGCGATCTCCGACCTGGCAGCCATCGCGATCGACAACGCGCGCCAGTACGAGCGGTCGGAGTTTCTGCGCGAGCTGTTCGAGGCGCACGTCAACAAGCAGGTCACCGACTACGTGATCAAGCGGTCGGGACGGACGCTGCGGTTCCTGCCCGGCGAGCGGCGCCAGGTGACCATGCTGAACTCCGACATCGCCGGGTTTTCGACCCTGTCGCAGAGCATGGAGGCCGAGGAGCTCGTCCGCTTCCTGAACGACTACTTCCAGCGGATGATCCGGGTCGTCCTGGACCACGGCGGCAACATCGACAAGTTCCAGGGTGACGGCATGCTCGTCGTTTTCGGAGCCCCGAACCCGATGGACGACCACGCGGAACGGGCGCTGCATGCGGCCCTGGCCATGGTGCGTGAGGTCGACCGATTCAACCGCGAGCAGATCGGCTTCGGCAAGCCTGCGATCGCCGTCGGGATGGGCCTCGACACGGGCGAAGTGGTGGCGGGCCACGTCGGATCCGACGACCGCATGGAGTTCACGCTGATCGGCGTGCCGGTGAACAACAGCGCGTACCTGTCCAAGGTCCGGCCGGCGAGGGTGCTGATGTCGGAGACGACCCGGGCCCGGCTGCCGAACGGAATCACCGTCGCGGACTACGAGCCGATGGTGCTGAAAGGCGGAAACCGCCCGCAGCCGATCTTCGAGCTGGCAATCTCCGTCGCGGCTGAATAACGCGGTTTTTCTACCAGCCTGGCCCTGGCGGCCGGGTTCATCCCGGCCGCAACTTTGTCCTAACGCCTCCCAGGCGTGGTCCGTGGAAGCTCTTTAGGACAAGTCCCAACCGTATACCGGAAAGAGAGCAGGCCCGTCGCGAAGCGACCGGCCGATGAGAGGGAACCATCTGGGTTCCCTCTCATGCGTCAGCCTTGACACACCCAGCGGCCCGGGCCGTAGTGGGAATAGAGCCAGGCCGCCGCGAAGGCGTTAGCCCGAGGATCAAACGGCGACTGGTTCGCGTACGGCGTACCCGACCAGGTGCTCGGCAGGAACTGGAACAGCCCTGACGCGCCGCTGTCGGTGTTGACCGAATTCGGGTGATAGCGCGACTCGCACCAGGCGACGTTCATCGCCCACTGCACGGCGGCCGGGCCCAGCGGATTGAACGCGTCGGTGATGTCCTTCGCGATGTCGGCCGGCGGGCTGGGGTGGTTGCTGCGGGCGGCGATCGCGGCGGCCTGCGCCTCTGCGGCCGCCTCGGCCTGCTTTTCCGCCTCGTAGTTCGCCAGGCCCTGCTTCAGCTCGAGTGACCACGACTGGACCTGGGCCATCTGGGCGGCCTGGACACGCTGGTTCACGGTCTGCTGAACCACCGAGTTCCGATTGAACGCACTCAGCTGCGTGACGGCGACGGAGACGGACTGCTCCTGATGCGGCGTGAGGCGCGGCAGGATCACCGTGACCAGGATCACGACCCAGACCAGTACCGCCCGAAATAGCGGCAGCAACCCCTTTTTTTCGCTCCTTCCTTGGACTCGCCCTACCCTGGGGCGGTGTCAGGCCTGAGCTAGGAGCGAGACGTTGAGAAGACGCGCTCAGGGACCGGGAAAGGGACCTTACCACACGGTTGGCAACGTTCCGCAGCCGTACGCCACCGGTACCGAATCGCCTATTTCAGAACAGATGCGTAAGACTCTTCCTGAGCAGCTTGGCTTCTCCCGATTCGACGTATTGCGGGAGCATCTCTCTCATCCGCTCGAAGGCGAGGTCTGTCAGGGCCGCCGGGTCCTGGCCAACCGCCGGCAGCGCAGGCCCGATCACGACCTTGATCCTCTTGCGCAGCCACAGGTCTTTCGTCCCCGACAGGACGACGGGGATCACCGGCACGCCGGCCTTGATCGCGAAATGGGCGAAGCCCTTGTGGAAAGGCAGCAGCTCGCCCTCCCTGGGCCCGTAGTTGCCTTCGGGAAAGATCGCGACCGCGCCACCGAGCTCGAGGCATCGATCAACGTGGCGGTAGAGAGTGCTGTCTCCATGGCGCTCACGCACGACGGGCACATAGCCGCCGGCGGTCCGGACGAGCCACCACTGGAGCTTGCGCGTGACGAGGATCGTCGGGTCAGCCAGGAAGTGGAGGTGTGGCTCGACCGGGAACAGGATGAGCAGCGTGAACTCGTCCAGCCAGTTCAGGTGGTTGGCGATGACGATGTAGTTGCCCGAGCGCGGTATGTTCTCCCGCCCTTCCACGTCAAAAGCAAACAAGAGGCGAAGGATCGGAACGCCGAAGAGGCGGATGATCCGGTAGGCCAGGTTGGCGCGCGGGCCGACGGGCAGAAGGTCGGCGGCCGGTAGGGCCACGTTCGCGGTGCTCACGGCACCGCGAGTCTAAGCCTCGAGAGGCCACCACTCCAGGAAGCGGTTGTAGGTCCCGAGCGATCCCAGAACGGCGTGCACCGCGCTGCGCAGGATTCCCGCGTCGCGGGACGAGACATTGCCCGAGTTCACATCCGCTTGCAGCTCGTTGAGGAAGGCGTTGAGCTGATTGTGGGCGGCGGTCGTGTCGCCCCGCCCGGCTGCCGCGGACGCCGCGTTCAGCTTGGCGACGAGACTCTTCTTCTGGCCGGCGTTCAGCCCGGGCAGCGCTTGAACCGCGCCTGCGATGGAGCCCAATGCCGCCTGCGTCGTCTGCACAGGGACGCTCACCGTCGCGCGTCCGACACCGCCCTCGCCGTCCGAGACCTGGAACGTGACCGTGTATGTCCCGGCTGCGGCGTACGGGTGTGAAGGGGTCAAGCCGGTAGCGGTGGCGCCGTCGCCGAAGTTCCACGTGATCGTGTATGCGTCCGCGGTGTCCGCGTCGCTGAAGGTGCCCTTGAAGTTCACCGTCTCCCCAGCCGTCGTCACGAGTTGGACCGACGGCGTGAAGCTGATGCTCGACACGTTAGGCGCAACGTTGGTCGCGGTCACCGTCATCGACTTGGAATCGGACATGCCGCTGTCATCCGACGCGCTGAACGTCACCAGGTAACTGCCGTCGTCATCCGGGGTGAAGCTGAACGCGGGCCCCGAACCGCTCGAGTAAGGACTGCCGTTTTTCAACACGGTCCAGCTGAGCTGCAACGAGGCGGTGTCGGCCGACGAGGGTGTCGTTGCCGCACCCGTGAACGGAACAGGGCTTCCCTCGGGGACGGTCAGCGGGTCGGTGAGGATGGTCGCGGTGGGGGCGACGGGCGTGACATCGAGGGTGAACTGCGCGGTGTTGGTCAGACCCTGGCCGTCGTCGGCGGTGATGACGATCGTCTGGGTGGTCGTCGTCTCGTCGGAGGCCGGTTGCGTCCACGACCATGCGCCGCTCGTGCAAGTCTTCGACACCGTGCCGGATGACGCCGACAGGCTCACCGTGTCCCCGTCGGGGTCCGAGCAGGTTCCGGAGTTGGTCGGGGCGGTGCCTTCAGGCACGCTCACTGCGCCTTTGTCTACGGCGATGGTGGGCGCCGTGTTGCTCACGAGCCACGTCTTGAACGCGAAGTTCCAGTGGTTTGTGGTCGCCCAGGGGCTGCCAACGTACTCCCGGCCGCCTGCATAGTTGTTGACCGACCCGCTGTCGTACCAGGTGAGCGTGCCTGCCGAGACCTGGACCACGATGGCGTACTGGGTGCCGCCGGTGATCGGGATCATCGGTTGGAACCAGTAGTCGTGGAACAGCTTGCAGCACGTCACAGAGCCGGAGAGTCCGATGGTGGGACCGATCTGCGATCCACTGGGCGCTCCCTTCGAGTTGACGGTCTGGATCGTGAGGTTGGCCCGGACGAACCCGGTCGGCGTGTCTGTGGCCAGAGAAACGCGATCGAGCTGGCCGGTGGTCCCGGCGGTGAAGGTCTGCGCCATCAGAGCGACGTTTCGCTGAGAGCTCAACATCAGAGTCTGGGATTGGTCGGGGTTGTCCTGGATGGTGGCCTGCGCCGGAGCAGCAAAGGCCAGCGGCAGCACCGCGGCCAGCGCCGCTGCCATGGAACCCCGACCGACAACTTTCCTTAACGAAATCTTCACTTGACCCGAATGACGGGTCCGAAATCGAATTCCTGCGCCGCTTGGCGCTACTCGTATCGGAGGGCGGCGACCGGGTCGAGACGGCTGGCGCGGAGCGCTGGGAAGAATCCGCTCAGGGCGCTGAACAGGGTCGCCAGAGCCAGCGCGCCCAGGGCGAGCCACCAGGTGATGCGGAAGACGGAGAGGTCGAGCGGTATGCCCTGCCCGGCCGCGATGTTGTTCACGATCACGTTGCCGACCACGCCCACCAGGGCCGCGATGCCAAGGCCCACCGCGCCGCCGAGCAGCCCAATCATGCCCGCCTCCGACATGAACATCCCGCGCACGTCAGCCGAGCGGGCGCCGAGCGCCTTCATGATGCCAATCTCGCGCGTGCGTTCGAGCACGGCGGTGTACATAGTGTTGGCAATCCCGAGGCACGCGACGATCAGAGCGATCGCGGCGAGGCCCGAAAGCCCGATCTCGAGGATCGTGATGAACTGGCTGAAGCCCTTGAGAAAGTCGCTGCTGGTCGTTGCCTGGTAGCCGAGGTCTTTGACCTCCTTGGCGACGGCGTCGACGCTCCCCGCCGTCTCCGCAACGAGGGTGATGTTGCTGAACTCATCAGCCGTCCACTGGTTGGCTTTTGCCATCTGCTCCCAGTAGCCGGTCGCGGTCCGGTACGGCGCGCTGATGAAGAAGGCGCCGCCCGTGCCGATGTTGCCGGCGTTCGAAAGGACCCCGATTACAGACAGCTCGAGCGGCAAGGAGTTCTTGGCGGGCTGCTGCCCGGAACCCGGGAGGTAGATCCCGGGGAACTGCCCGTGAAACGTGATCTTGTGGCCGACCGCCGTCGACGGAGTGAAGCCCATCCTGGTCGCGGCGTTCCCGCTGATCAAGACCTCGTTGGCGCTGTCAGACGAAGGGAACTTGCCCGCGGCCAGAAACTTGGACAGTGCCTGCGGCGTCTCAGACAGCGGCGTGAACGAGGTCAGGTAGACGTTCGAAAGGTCGGACTGTCCGCCGCTCAGCGTGCCCTGGATCTCGAGGTTCCCGTACGCGTCCTTTACGTGGGGCAGTGCGGCCATCTTGGCCAGCGCGCCGGCATCGAGGGGCTGGTGCTTGGTTGGATCGCTCAGGCCGAATCCGTTGCCTCCGACCGAGACCTGGTTCAGCTGGCCTGTCACCGCGAACGCGTTGGTAAGCGAGTCCTGGACGCCGGTGGAGAAGGAAACGATGATGGCCATCGCGGCGATGCCGATCGCAAC
>Ga0137379_10001191_pt1 | contig 23685 bp, 16 predicted proteins | sample SagtaG_18_FD_104812 | JGI IMG/M metagenome (GOLD analysis project Ga0137379, IMG submission 104812) | Vadose zone soil microbial communities from Sagehorn Ranch, Mendocino, California, USA - Sage2_L_80_16 metaG | ecosystem: Environmental > Terrestrial > Soil > Vadose zone | place: USA...
AGCATTGCAGTTTGCCACTATTGATGGTATTTTCACGATGCCCTTGAAAATGGGGGGAATAGATTCCCCTCCCGGCACCAACTTTACCCGCGTAAACACTGCACATTATTGAACCTTCGCGCTGGCCAGCTTTGGCTCGCCAACCGTCGTTTGTGATGCAATAGGGGCCGTAGTAGGGGCTAAACCGCTGGGCTGGCCCTGTGCAGCCTGTCGGGCACGGGCCGCCTCCAGCAGTTCAACAGCCTGTTGTTGGTCCTTGTGGCTGTCAATGGCATAGCGGCGAAACATACTGGCCGTTTTCCAACCGCCAATTTTCATCACCGTGCTTTCGGCCACGCCCGCCAGCCGCATGGCCTTGGCCGCGCTGCGACGCAGGTCGTGTACTTCCAAACCTTCCTTCTTGCCGTTCAGGCCGTAATAGCCAATATGCTTGCTAACGCCACATTTGTCGCAACCTGCCAGACTTGTCGCATTGACTGGCCAATGTGCACTCATTTTGGGGTTAGGTGATCGAGTTCGTGGTCGATGTTGAGGAGCCGCTGCGCGAGTCGGCGAAGTTTACGGCGAGCCTTATCTTCCAGCTGGGGCTGGATTAACCCCGGCAGAAGCGGCCAAACCGGTCGTTAAGAGATCTCGTCGTGTGTAGCTCACGTTCTTAGTCTCCTGGTAACTGTGGTCTATTGCGGATTGTAAGGTTCCTCGAAGGACCGGCCGACGTTTCGTAATCCTCGAGCTTTGCGAATTCAGTTTGATCCCGACTGTGGTGTTAGCGAAAACTGTGAGGCTGCAGTGAGCTGCGCCCGAATCCAGACCACAAGACTGGAGCCTTCTAACCGGTCAATGTGGCCGACGCGAAAGTCTTTGCCTTCTGTAACAAGCTTGCCGTTCAATCGCAGCGCTGCGCCTTCTCTGCCCCATCCATCGATGACGAATGCCGGGTTCACTACCGGCGATTTCTCGCCGGCCTGAATATTGAACTCCAGTTTCGTGTTTCCTTGCGACAGCCGGCGAAGGTGGTAAGCCCGGTCATCGCGGTCATAACCGTCGCTGGCGAAATCCTTCCCAGACATTTTCAAGTCAGGTGGCTGCAACCAGGCGCGGGCGAAGGGAAGAATCACAGATATCGGCTGGTTCGTGAGGCCCATAACAAATCTGCCCTCCACAATGCCGTCTCTGGGTCGCTTCGTCTCTGGTGGTTCAGGAGAGAGAATCGCCGAACTTGACACCCGATCCAGAGCAAGTGCGGGTCGGCCATCCGATGGAATTTGCGCAACAGGCCAGTGGTTCCAGATCGGAAACTTCGACAGATACGGGCGAGTCTCGCCGACGCCTCCACCGTAGGGGATAATGCGAGTGGGAGGCGGATAGATATAGACGGGCTTGAAATCCGATTTGGTGTTAACGATCGCAATATTGGCATTGGACAACGGATGTAGGAATTCGGCGCCTATGCCTCCATCGGAGGGCCACGTTTCCCAGCTAAAGGTCCGCGTCTCGCCATCCATATTGGCCAGAGTCGCCGCGTCGATCGAGACGTTGTCTTCCGCTCTTTCGCCAGGATTGTTCAACGTCGCAGGTTCTGTAATGCTGTATCCCCTCTGCCGGCCATGTACGAGAAAATGACGAACCGCCAGACCATCGGGATAGATGGTGTAGTACTCGTCCGCCCAAGCTCCCCAACCGGTGATCGGATCCTCCTCCCCGATGTTGTACTTGACATCCGTCAAGGCATACCGCCAGTGAACGACAACGCGCGCAGCGCTATTTTCGAGCAGGCGAACGTGAGCATAGCGGGCCTGCTTGTCGGACATATGCTCCTCACATCCAAACTCACCTCTTGCTCCCTCCGCGCTTTGGTCTCCGATCCAGCGGCCGTTCTCCGTGACCAGATTCATGTTGTATGTAGTCCCGTGCCAGAACACCATCTTGTACGATTGGTCGTCGAAGGTGACGACCAGGTCCGGATACTCGTCGATTCGCCACAGCTGGTCCCACTCAGGATAGAACTTCAGACGCGTATAAAAAGCGCCAAATCGCTTGTCTCCGACCGGGATTACGGGAAGCTTGCGTGAGGTAAGTCCAGGTGGGGACGCGGGACGCACCGATTCGTACGCTGTCCTGATCTCGCCGGCATCGAGAGCGCGGCCGTAGATCTTCAGCTCATCGATGATTCCGTCAAACGAATACGACGCCGGAATCTTCAACGATGCGGCGGCCGGAACTTCTTCCAGGTTGCGGCCGATCTGAAATTTGCCTGCGGTGGGTTGACCATTACTAGGGTCTACTTCACCTTGACCGAGATGACCGGCAATATTGAGACGCCCGCCTTCCTGGCCGTTGATGTAGAGGCTAAGGCCGTTTTGGGGATCGAAAGTGCCGGCGATATGCGACCACTGCATGAACGGAACTTGCACCGCCGAAAAGCACTCCCGCCATTGATCATCAACGAAAACCCGCAGACCGATGTGCCCAGTGGCGTCCAGTCCAAAAAAATAGCGCTTCTCCTGCTCGACGATGGCATTCCAATTCCAAGGGTACGCTTGCGGTGCGATCCAGGCCTCGAATGTCACAGCCTCGTGGATCTCCGGCAGATCTGATTTGCGTGTAATGCGGGTCGTGAATCCATCGAACTTGATCCCCTTGCCACGGACGCCGCTCACCAACGAAAAATTCCCTTGGATCACGTCTTCCGTCTGCTTGCTGCTCTCAACGGTGGCCGTACCCTTCGCTTCATCGAACGGCCAGTAGGCCACCAGTCCCTGATCTTGCCCGAATCCTGACCGGCAAACGAGAGCCAACAACGCTATCCAACCTAGTCGACGCAGCAGCATGGACACACTCATTAGGCTCCAGACCAAGTACTCAGATTGAAATCCCTCGCATGCCTACTTTGTTCACATTCTTCGGGACTGCTCAGTGGGGGCATCGCGCACTCACACCATTAGAAATCCCCCGTTCACCTCAATTACTTGGCCCTGAATGAAACGAGCACCATCCGAACAAAGAAAAACAATCACATGGGCAATATCATTTGCTGTCCCAAGGCGCTGTAAGGCGTCGCAGCCACGACCGCATCGAGAGACTCCCGTGCAGAAAACTTCTTGTGGTAATTCGTATCGATGTTCCAGGTGAAACTGCATTTATGCGAATACCTTTTGGTCCAAATTCTCGAGCGAGTCCTTTCGTCATTGTCGATAGCGTTGCTTTTGCTGAGGAGTACGCAATTGCCCCAATGCCACCGCCAAAGCGGGCCGCTACTGACGTAATGTTCACCACACAACCACGTCCGCGCTGCACCATCGACGGAAGGAGAGCCTTTGTCGTAAGGAATGCGCTTGACATTCAACGTGAAGGCTTCTGACCACAGTTGTTCAGTAATCTCCAGAAACGGCTTTCTCTGTATCAGAGAACAGCGTTATTCACCAAAATGTCAATTGGCCTTTGCAAGCTTGCGAATGAACCAGTGAATTGCGCAATGCCTGAACTGTTACTCAAATCTCTGGAGATGAGTTCCCCATCCCCACGGACTTGGCGAATCTTCTCAAGAACTTCTGTCGCGCCCTGCAAGTTTTCATGGTAATGAATAAGCGTATACGCACCGTTGGCTCCAAGTCGAAATGCCGTTTCCGCACCTATTCCACTACTTGCACCGGTGACTAGCGCGGTTAGTCCTTTAAGTTTGCTCTCGACCACAAGAATCCTTACAGTATCTCTGTCAAGACCGCGGCAATGGCCAATCTTCTCGTCCAACTTGCCACGCGCCAGTGTGCGCACTGTTCAAGAAACTGCAAATCACTGATTAACGCCGCTCGCCAAGAAACCGCCATCGACAATCAATACGGAACCAGTCATAAAGCTGGCCGCATCTGAAGCAAGAAGAATCGCCGCTCCTACCACCTCTTCCGCGGTACCAAACCTCTTCATCGGTGTGCGCATCAGCAATTCCTGCCCTCGGTCAGTGCCTTGCAATAGCTCTGAATTTAGTGCGGTTGCAAATACGCCGGGCGCAATCGCATTGACGCAAACTCCACGACCTGCCCACTCAACTGCTAACGATCTCGTCAGCGATTGAACTGCCGCTTTACTGGCCGCGTAGGCCGCGACTTCATGCAGCGCCACGAATGCATTGAGCGACGTGATGTTGAGGACTCGTCCATATCCTTTTTGTAGCATGTGGCGCCCGAATATCTGGCAGGCGCGGAGCACACCCATCAGGTTTATATCCAGAATTTCTTCCCAGTCACTTTCAGACGAGTCGATCGTAGGCGCTCGTTTTATGCGTCCGGCGCAGTTCACCAGGATGTCTACTTTTCCAAATGAGTCCAGTGCGGCAGAGAGCAGTCGTTCCAAGGAAGCCCTATCGCTAACATCAACTGTCATGGACAAACTGCGACAGCCGGCAGCTTCGATTTCGGCAGCGATTGCCTTTACCTGCTCAAGCCTACGACCGGTGGCGATGACGTCGGCACCCGCGTGTGCCAATCCCAAACGATCGCTTGGCCGATGCCAGATGTGCCTCCAATGACCACGGCGGTCTGCCGTTCAGATCCAAGCAGGCGTACGCCACTCTGCCTCCCGCGATGTCCACCGCCTCGTGATCCAATGCCGGCTCAGAACGGTCCGACAACTTAGAAATAAAACTTCAGCGCGATTTGCAGCTGGCGCTCAGTGTTGGCGGTGTACGACACTAAGCCAAAAGTGCCGCCCTGATAAGCGTTTCCATCTCGTAAGAACGTGTCGGGAGTCCCCATCACGGGGGTGTTGGCTAGGTTGAAAGCTTCGGCTCTGAACTCGAACCGCTTGGACTCTGATATGGAGAATGAGCGGAATAGTGACAGATCCAAGTTGCGCCCCCAGTCCGCGGTCAGACTGTTGCGCCGCATTGTGCCGAAACTCCCCGTCGGAGGATCAGCGAAAGCGTTAAAGTTAATCGGGTGAAGTTTGTCCAAGGCATAGTCGGGCGTACTCCGACGAGGATCCGCAACCTGGTTGACACGTTCGATTCCGGCAAAGTTACTGATATTCGAAATCGCGTTATTGTCTTGGACGTCGTAACGCGGTCCACTGTTTAGAGAAAGGATCCCATTCAGCTGCCAATTGCCGATGATGTGATTCATCAGGCTGCTGCCAGTGCTGAATCGTCTTCCTCCACCGAACGGAAGCGGCAGCACGAAGCTCGTGGTGAAGATATGGGTAAGATCGTGGGCCGCCGGTCCACGATCCATACTCAGATTGTATGGGTTCTGGACCTCGCAGCCTGAGTTGTAACCGTCACAGCCAGTAGTGAGCGCCTTCGACCACGTGTATGCGATGGTCCCCATGATCCCGGAATGCAACTTATATTGCGAGGAAACTTGCAGACCGTTGTAGTTCGTTGACGAGATGCTCTTGGTGTACGGCACCTGGAACTGAATGTACGGATAAGGAATGGGCTGGCTGATGGGGCAAGGGGCGCCCGAACAACCCGCGTTGGCGGTGACCGTAGTGGCTACGTTTCCGTTACGAGAACCTACGTAATTAATGGTCGCAATTGCGCCCGGAGCCAATTCTCGCTGGAATCCGAGATTCCATTGGTCCGAATACCCGTTCTTGAGGTGAGGGTCGGTATATGGGCTCGCATTCAGAGGCGTAAACGGCGAAACATCCGGCTTGATACTACCCGTGCCAGTTCCCAAATTAAGCGGATCGTTGGCTAATCCGGTGGGTGGTCCAAAGGAATTGAAGCCGCCAGGAGCTGCGACAAATGCCACATTGGGCCAGAGCTGAGTGAAATTGGAAATATTTTCGGTGATACCGGCCCAATTGTCGTAGAACCTTGCATACCCGCCGTGCATCACCGTTCTCGGTGTCAGTCGATAGGCAAATCCGACTCTGGGCTGAAAATTGGTGTAGTCGTCCTGGGGGATTTTTCCGTTACTGGCGATTACGACATGAGGTGGCAGCGTACCACCTGGAATGCAGGGCGCTCCCTGAGTCGCGGAACATGCCGGAGCAGCTTTCTGCAGAATGTACGTTCCGTTGCTGAAGTTAAAGTCCCCGGTGATATCACTTCCGTTGGAGGATTTGCCCTGGCGGGGATTTACTGTCAGGTCGTAACGCAGACCATAGTTAACGGTGAGCTTATCGTTAACCCTCCACTGATCCTGCGCGTACACGCCAATGATCTTGCCGCCGTGAAGCAGCGAATAAACGTTGTCCACTTCGGCATAGGACGGGACACCCAGTACCATGGAGGCCATTGCATCGCCTGTATTCGAGTCAAAGGCAGCATCCTGGGTCTGCGTTTGATCAAAGTTCTCCTGCGAGCCATAGAAAGGTTGTTCCCATCCGTAGGAGGCGAGGCTGGCGCCCGTGCGGAAACTGTGCCTGCCAAAAGTCTTGGAGTAATCACCGCGGTATTCCCAGATGTTCGTATAGTGCAACTTGCCCACGAAGGTCGCGGTGCTGCCGAGGTAGTTTTCGCCCACCACAAATCCTGGAACGATGGGGCCACCAAAAACACCATGGTTGTAGAAATTGGGAGCTAGTCCAGCCTGTTGATAGAAGTTCGACGGCACATTCGCGTAACTTCCTCCGTGGTTGGCCTGCGCTGAAGTACGACCGAATGTTAGCTCTAGCACGGAACTGGAGCCAAAAGTGTGAGTCCAGTTCACTGCCACATTGTAGTTACTGTCCTTAGTCGTCCCCGTCACACCCGGGTACCCCCCGGAAGCGGTAATGGGCTCCCATGCTGCCGTCCAGCGCCCGAAGAAGCGGTCCTTCGTACCGATCTGCTGGTCGAAGCGGAGGGAGATCTGATCCTGCCGGATAATCGCGGGAGTCGTATCGACGCCATTGAAAGGTGGAGACTGAGCAGCGATCGTGGGGTTCGGCGCCGGGAACAACGTCTTCGCGATGTAAACCGTGGTCGGACTGATCATGCTCGACGGAATTTTGTTGCAAGGAGTTCCCGCGGCTTGGATATTGCCGGGAGCGGGGAGCGCGTTTCCACTCGCGTCGCACATAAACGGCTGAACCGTGGTGCCGTTGTTGCTGAACGGATTGTAGAGTTGTACTCCTTGACTATCGAGGTTGCTGAAGTCGCCGCCCAATTGCGCTGCGGTTGGGGTGCGAAAGAAGCTGTTCGATGCCGTGTGGTTACGAAATCCTTCGTAAGAAAGGTAGAAGAAAGTCTTGTCGTGGCCGTTGTAGTGCGGCAGGATCACGGGACCGCCGACTCCCCCGCCAAACTGGTTCTGCTTTAGCGGGGTCTTCACCGGGTGGAAATAGTTTGCCGCATCCATCGCATCATTGCGCAGGAATTCCCACACGTCTCCGTGAAGTCGATTGGTTCCTGACTTCGTCACCACATTTACGATCCCGCCTAATACTTGCCCGAATTGCGCTTCGTCGTTGTGGGATTGGACTTTGAACTCCTGAATATCGTCCAGAGTCGGCTGCACCGCGTAAGTGTCGCGGATCGAGCCGTAATTGTTGATGCCGTCCAGCAGGTACATATTGCTGCGGTTATTCTGGCCATTGATCGCGGGAAGCACGACGGTTCCGGTGGGATTACCGAAGAAACCGCCACCGAAGCCGGAATTCTCCGTAGTGTTTACAGGGCTAACGCCAGGCTGAAGCAGCAGTAGCTCTGTGAAATTGCGCCCGTTCAAGGGCAGCGAACTGACTTCAACGGTCCCGATCACTGTCCCGAGTTCGGCCGTGGACGTTTCGATCTGAACCGAATTGGCAGAGACCTCAACCGTTGTATTCGTGCTGCCCACCCTTAAATCGAAGTTGAGGGTGGCTGTCTGATTCACACCGAGTTCGAACTCAGATGACTTGCCGGTGGAAAAACCTTCCTTCGCAACCGTCGCGGTGTAGTTGCCCGGGCTGATGTTGACAAGAGAATAGCTTCCGGTCGCGTTGCTCTGCGTCACTTGCCGGAACCCTGTTTGGACATTGATCAGGGTTATAGTTGCGCTCGGCACCGCGGCACCGGAAGGGTCTCGCACCGTGCCGTTGAGTGCAGCTGCGGCAGTGCCCGCTTGCGCCGCGGAGTTGACGGACATCCCGATACAGATCGCGACGGTCAACATCGCTGAGCTGAGAATCCTCAAACTACGACTAAGCGGAGAATTCATAGAGCCTCCCTGGTTCTAGGCTTTCCACGAAGAAGCCTCGCTGGCACAAGGGCTAATTGATCCAACCAATTGCGACAGGAGACGCTAGCACCGCGTGATTTCTGTTGTCAAGCACTTTTGCTTCCGATGAAGCAACGCCCGAAAAAAGCCTGATTGACAGGAATTGTCAAGGGTGAGACACCATTTTAGCCTGGAATCGCGGCATTGACTGGGGGGCGAGCTTGCCCCTAAAATCTAGAGCTATATGGTTCATCCAATACCAAGCGCACGCCCGCGCGGTTCACAGCCGTGTTCATATCACCACGGGCGGAACGCATTTGCTCGCAGATCACTCAACCCCACATCTCGAGGTCCCACTCCGGGTAAAACTTCAGACTTGTGTAGAACTCACCAAACCGCTTTTGTCCATCCGGAATGCTGGGCAGCTTGCGCCAGGTCAGTGGAGGCGGAGAAGTGGGACGCAGAGAGTCGTACGATCTCTTGATCTCGCTGGCATCAAGGGCGCGGCCGTAGATTTTCAGTTCGTCGATGATTCCGTCAAAAGAATAAGAAGCTGGGATCGGCCTCGTTGCGGCGGCGGGGAGTTCGTCGAGGTTGCGGCCAATCTGGAAGGCGCCGCCCGCGGCTTGCCGTTTCGTGAAGAATTTATCCTCATCTCGTTCGGCTCGAAGGGGCGCCTCCGGGCGAAACGGCCACTGATTTTCAGACGACCAGCCTCCTGCCCATTGATATAGATGGTAAGGCCACAGTTGGGATCGACAGTCGCGGCTATATGGGACCACTCCATCAAGGGCACCTGAGTGGCCGAAACACACTCGCGCCAATGATCGTCGATGAAAACTCGCAAACCGATGTGCCCGGTCTCGTCTAACCCAAAGAAGTATCGGTCCCTCTGCTCGACGATCGCATTCCAATTCCAAGGATAGGCCTGAGGAGCTATCCAAGCCTCGAAAGTCACGGCATCTTGGATTTCGGGCGCATTCCACACACCGTCCAACAAACAGACTAAAGACGTAATCTAAGGCAACCTCTCTTTTGTGAGCGGCGTCCGAGGCCAGGGCCTCAAGTTTGATGGGTTCACGACCCGCATTCCACGCGATACAATCGTTTGGCTTCAACGACAGCTGTACCGCCCGTACCGTCGAACGGCCAGTATGCCACCAGTCCGTTATGTTGCCCTAATCCTGACTGGCAAATGAAAAGCAATATAGCTAGCTCCCACCGACGCAGCAGCATGAATGCGTCCATCAATGGCTCTGCAGGATCCTCGTTATCCATTTGAGTTTTGGCTTGCTGGCTGAATCCTCGCCGACTAGGGATTGTGATAGACCTCTTTCATCATCGCCCAGGACTGTTCCCCGGGAAGAGGAGCTTGCATCGGACCCGTTATGGAGAGCCACTTTTGGTTGCGAGGCTCCGCCGCGAGCTTTTCCATCTCCGCTTTGAAGTCTGTGCCGGTGTACTCGTAATACCCAAATAGGTAGTACTTTCCATCGTCGAGTTGACGCATGTAGATGGAGAAGTTATGCATGTGATATTTATCCAGCAAGTCGCGAACGCCAGGGTTGGATGCGGCGTGCAGGGCTTCGTATGCGCTGATCTGGTCGGCTTTGATTCCGATTACCATGCCGATGCGCTGTACGTGTGCGTTCTCGGTTTTGGCGAACATCGCTACAGTCAATAAGGCAGCAGCAACGAATACTGTTGCAAATGCGAGTTTTCTCATTGGTTCCTCGTCGAGTTACTAGCTTGTTGATTTTCGCCACTGCTCAGGAAATCCGTCCGTCAATCCCCATTTGCCCATCTCGAAGTTTTTGAAACCCAACTTCAGCGCTGGTGATTCCGGGCGCACTTGGAAATCGTGGTTTTCGGGGTCGACGAAAAGTGGATCGGCAAACATGGAGTGCTGGTCAAAGCCTAGCTTTTGCCATTCCTCCAGGTTGTAGCGTTTCGCGTTGCGTCTACCATCTTCCGAGCGTAGCTGGTCTACCACTGCCTGAAATTCTCCACCAACACAATAGAAACAATTGTTATCGATCTTTTCGAGCCAAGGTCCAACCGTCGGAGGCGCGATGATCGAGTAAACCATCTGCGGCCACCACGGCCATCCATCCGGCCATTTGGTGCTGCCGGGATGCATGACTGTGATGTTGTTAAAATACTGATCGTGGTTATAGTTGTTTCCAACGTGAAAGCATGGGGCCCCTTTCGAAAGGTACCAGATGTTGTTGTAGACCTTCCGATACGCTCCCTCGCGCAGCTTCATGCTGACGCCACCTACCGAGATGTTGTTGTAAATCTCGTAGTTCGTAGCACCGTCATCCAGATCGAGCCCCCACCCCGACTTTTCATCGAAGAAATTGTTGCGAACGATCACAGGTTCCATGGCGTCGACGAGGGCCTCCCAGACATCGAGGCTGCGATCCGAAGTGTAGGGAGCGTGAGACTGGCCTAAAGCCCAACCCCGATCCCGGCCCCACGCGTTGAAGGGACCGTGGTCACTGGTCTCGCGCACGGTGTCATGAGTCTGGTTGTATTCGATGACGTGCCCCCCCCATGTACCGTCGCCGATGCAGATGGCCGCCCGGGGCATGTTGTATATCAGGTTGTGGCTGACCGTGATTCGCTTGGCGCGGGAAACATAAACGCCAGCAATCTGCTTCCCGTAATAACCACAATCATGAATCAAGTTGTCAGCTGCTCGGCATTCATAAGGGAAGGCGCGCTGTGTACCATTCGTTTTTTCCAGGTCGCCTACAAAGCAGATCGCACTATCGCCTGTCTCTGTGAATCTGCATCCAACCACCGAGAATTCGCGGTTGTAGTTGTTGACGAAAACGGCGTTGCCTCCGATGGCATCAAACCAGCAAGCCTCAATTGAGCAGTTGCGGGTACCTTCGGCAAAGACTGAGCCACTGCGCTGAATCGCCCAGTCGCTAAGCGACGGGACCTCATAGGCTTTCAGATAAGTCGTAGCGGTGTGCGCAATGTGGAAACCATGCAGAGACACGTGCTCCACAGGATCGTGCTGCGTACCTGTAAACTGTATCGCCTGCTCCAGAATGGGCACTTCCACAAGTGCACTTCGCAAATCAGTGCCCGGCTCGGGATAGTAGTAAAGAATGCCCTTCTGCTTGTCTAGGAACCACTCGCCTGGCACGTCCAGTTCCTCAAATACATTGTCGATAAAAAACCGTGAGCTTTCGTTAAGAACCGCGGGATTATGGCTCCACTTAGCGCCAATTTGTTGACCGCCATCGCCGAACCAGATCGAATCGGTGCTGAAGTCGATGCCCTTGATCTTCCATTGCAGGTTTCCCCAGTAAGCAGCTTGGAAAATGTGGATCTCCGCCTCCTGTAGATTCGCCCACCTTTTTTTTGTAAACGTGGCGGGGTCGAATCGTATTCCCCTGGGGGCTTGAGTGGAAAATGTCATGTCGTCGTCCAGACCCGCATCTGGGTTCACGGTACCAGCGCGGATCGGACCTGCCGCCTGAACATATCCCGACTTCCCAGGATTCGAGGGATCGTAATTCGGATACCGGGCACGAGTCTGGCGTTTACCGTTGATGAACAGCTGCGTGAACTTCAGCCCTGATGGAACTGAGGCCATCATGATGCCGTTCTTATATGGGTTCCAGTTGCACGCCAGCTTGCGTCCGCCGCTGATTGTCACGCGCTCCCCGGGATAGGCGGTATAAATCATCGGCGCTTCCTCGCTGCCGGAATCCTCCCGACCGAAAGTCAGCGCACTCTTCAAGTAGTAGGTGCCTTCCCGAACCAACACTCTGACCGGAGCGGAGCTGTTCCGTGATTGCCGAACAGCCTCTTGTGCGCGGTGAAGGGTTGCAAAGGGCAGTTTCTTAGTCCCAGGGCTCTTGTCATTCCCGGAAGAAGAAACATAGAAAGTAGCGGCTTCGCCCAACTCCGGCGCGCCCGCAGCGATCAGAGTTTCGCCTTGGCTGTAAACACCAGCCAGAGCAGCGGTGGCACTGAGCTTCAAGAATTCTCGACGTTTCATAGGAGCACAATGGACGAACCAAATCGTACACCGGTTATTTAGGAAGTCAAGCAGAAGGGCGGAAGGAAGTGCATGCCGAGAAACTGGCACACACAGAGGCAACAGATTGTCGGGCACTGAAGAAGCTTGACAATGAAAATGGAGCGGTGCGAGCGTCTCACGTCGTAATTGGTTGGATCAATGTGTCCTACTTCGTCGCCGAGGTCAGGAGTGCTTTGGTGTCGGCAATGTGATCCAGCATCTGGCGCCGTGCTTCTTCCGAATTTCGCTCCTGAATCGCCGCATAGATTCGCTTGTGAAAAGCCAGCGGCCGATCGAGGTTCACGCGCGTGGAAAACTGGGCCATGCTGGTCAGCAAGTTGCGGTGGATCACTCTAAACAACAAATGACAGATTCGATTGCCGCTGGCGCGAAAAATACATTCATGGAATGCGAGGTCTGCATCCAACCTCTCTTCGTTTGTCCGGCAATGCTCCATCGCGACAATCGCCTTTCGGAGCCCGATCAGGTCCTCCGCAGTGGCGCGCTGAGCTGCCCGGGCCGCGAGCTCCGGTTCGACGATCATCCGCGTCTCCAACAGCTCATGATGGGAGAGGTCGTCTAATAGGATGAGAAAATCGAGCGGCTCTTTAAGGGTCGCTTCGGCGCTGGCGCTCAGGTACGTCCCATCGCCCACCCTCTGGGTCAGGACACCCATTATCTCAAGCACTTTCAAGGCCTGGCGCAATGAGGCTCGGTTTACGCCAAACTCTTTCGCCAGTTCACGTTCAGGGGGAAACTTTGCTCCCGGCACAACCGCCCCGGTCGAGATGAGGCGTTTCATCCTCTCAAGTATTTTTGCCGTAATCCGGGTATCAGCGGGCGTCTTGCGGCGGGTCTGTTGGGAAGATGCCATGCCATGTGCGCGACAGGCGGTGCCGTATTGTGCTTCCAGGAAAAAACAAAAGCAGGGTTCATTTTAGCGAGATTCACACAATTCGTACAGCAACTCTGCTACTGCACCGCCTGATTGGAGAGCTTCCCGAACGATCCGCACTAAGCCTGTTCGCCTTCAATTCTGAAGGTCCATGCCACTTTGCAAGGCCGTTTCGCTTCATCTTGAAGTGCACTCGGAGTCTCGATAACCATTCCACCAGAGGTGTCGTCGTGCCATTTCAATGATTGGTTCACACCGAGCAGGGTGATCTTGGTACTTTGGGCTGCCCCGACAGTCCTCAACCTTAGCGTTGGACCAGGCCATTGCAAACAGATGGCGTACAGCGCTCGTTCATCCTTGCGGCGAGTAAAACGAATCGGACCATTTTCGCTGGTTACAGCAGGCTGTTCGCCATTTTCGGGCCTGGATTCGGCAAGGGAAACGTCTTCACCTTCTTTCCACAAATCACCCGGCCGCGGCCTCGTTTCGTAAATCGCTTCGCCATTTACCTTCAGCCATTGGCCGACTTCCTCCAGTTGACTCATCGCCGTGGGACTGAACGTGCCATTGCGGTCTGGACCGATACCGACCATGAAATTGCCGCCCTTCGCCACTGTGTCGGCGAGATTTTGGATGACCCACCTGCTGCCCTTGAAATGGTCATCGGCCCCGCTATAAGAGAAGCCGCGGCCTAACGGATAGATTACGAACCAAGGTATATCCGTCGTTCCTTTTCCACCAGGCACATAGCGTTCGGGTGTGTAGTAGTCACCGTAATTACCGATGCCGCGTGCGCGAAACATTACATCCGGTTGAAGCTTACGGAGTGCCAACATCGTCTCTCGCAATTGAGGCCACACCTCTTTCCCCAGCCACATGTCCAGACACACCATATCGATCTTGCCGTAGTTCGTCAGCAACTCCGTAAGTTGCTGACGATGATGCGCCATCATCCGCGTTTGTTCTTCTTGCGTAAGATCCGGAATACCATACGATCCCGGCAGCAAGGGATGTCTGCAAAAGGGACGAAAGTCTGCATCGTACCAGTTCGGATGAGAAAAATAGAGATCGATCTTTAGCCCATGCCTGCGACCCGCATCGCACACTTCTCTTACTACGTCTCGCTTGAACGGCGTCTCCATAATGCTGTAAGCCAGGTCGCAATTCTGGAGTTTAGGTCCCCCCGGTGCCGTCCAGTCAACACGACTCGTTACTCTCCTTTTTGTGTCGTACATGGAGAAGCCTTCGTGATGATTGCAAGTGATGGCAAACATCTTCATCCCATTCTCTTTGAAGAACTTCATCCATTCATCAGCGTTGAACCCTGTGGGATTCCAAGTTTTGTATTGCTCCTGATATTCCTGCTTCTCCGCAGGCGACAATTTCAGAAATAGCCAACTAGTGTCCCACCACTCCTTGAGTGCGTACAGCCCCCAGTGGATCCGCACGCCATATTTAATATCGCGAAACGCCTCGAAGGCGGATTCGGAAGCATGTCGGTATTCCGGACCGGGTTCGTCAACGTAATCTTTCACTGCTTTCCATTGATCGTCCGATTCCGGCACCCGGATGTTTCCACGCGGAGGAACGTAACCTTGGGCTAACGCCGATGTGGCTGAGTTGCTCGCGAACACACGACGAATCCGCTTGGTAGCCATAACGGAGGCAATCCCCAAACTTTTTAGGAAAGACCTTCTCGTGTTGTCGTCCATTGATTCCTCCTGCCTCCGGAAATAGTTGCCTTGAGGAAGGGCCTCGATGGCTCGGTGCGTTTAGCCGTCATTCACTCGATGACAAAAGCCGAACTTCCCAGGTTCGAGAAGTTCGGCTTTGCAATGCACGATTAATAATCTAAGTCTGCATTGCAGCTGCAGGTCTTCGAGTGGTCGCAGAAATGATCATCCACGAGTGCGCCACTCGCCGTCAGATTCGGCAGTTCCGGCAAACCACAGCCCGTTCAACTCGCCTAGTAGTCCCACTGTTTGTCGCGCACGGGTCTTAACAGCTTCTGCACTTCTGCTACAAGTTGTAGGTCAAACGGTTCTTGATGCCATTCAACGTTGCGTCGCACAGATTCGGGATTCGCGGAGCTGAAAAGCGTGGTAGGAAGGCAGCGGTTCTGACTGGCAAATTGCAGAGCTAGCTTCGCGATGGAACTACCTTGCTTTCGACAGAAATCGGCCGCGGTTTTGAAAGTGGCTCGATCCTGAGCACTTGCAGGATGCCAATCCGCGGGTCCACGGTCTGTCAACAAGGCACTGGCGAATGGAGAACCATTGATGATTCCAATTCCCTTCGCCTCGGCCATGGGCAGCAGTTCTGTCATTCGCGTGTCGTTCAGGCAGTAGTGGTTATGGACCAGGCCGGCATCGACATCGAGAGAAGAGAGAATTCTCACCCAGAGATCTACCGGATAAATTCCGAAGCTGACGCCGCCTATACGCCCTTCCCGTTTCAACTCCAGCACCGACTCATAGCCTTCGGTGAGAGCCCACTCGGTGTGCTTACGCCCCTGGTATTCGATATCGTGGATGTGAATCAGATCGAAATAGTCAGTCCCCAAGCGTTCAGCACTCTCCTCAATCGACTTGCGAATCCGAGCGCGTGAGTAGTCGAGTGTGTCTTCGCCGTAAGTGCCGGGCTTGGTATACTTGCCCACTTTCGTCGAGAGATAATACAGGTCGCGCCTGACGCCTCGTAATGCCTTTCCCAGAACTGTCTCAGAGACTGTCCCCGCATATGCGGGCGCCACGTCGAAGTAGTTGATCCCGCATTCCAGTGCCACATGCACCGCCTTGATGGCTTCCTTTTCATCGACAGAACGGAAAACGCCACCAAGAGAGGAGGCTCCGAAGCTCAGCCGGGAGACCTTCATCCCGGTCCGTCCAAGAATATTGCGTTCCATAAAAACTCACGCCTTGACATCGAGATTCAGCGCACAATGACGAGTCGAGCGCGCCATGAGGTCGAGCGTTTGTTTCACAACCGCACTGCTTTTTATTTCGTGGTACTCGACGCTGGACAGCATCGTGCTAATGCGTCCGGGGACTGGCGAGCCCACATTGGAGCTCGAATACGGCTTGCCTGCTATCCATCGCTATCTCGAACTTCCACGACCGCTTTCATCATCCCAACTTTTTCGGAGAGCTCTTTGAAGCGCGCAGGCACTTCGTCAAGGCTGATCCGATCGGTAATCCAGGGCTCGGTATTAATCTTATTTTCTTCAAGCATGCGGATAATAGGTGGGAATTGTCCGCAACTGTTCCGGCTCGCATAAATCGTGATTTCGCGCCGATGTAGCAGCGCGTCATCAATGCGTACGGGATCACGCGTTAAGCCCACGAAAACAAGCCGCCCTCCAGGAGCTACATGGTTCAGACTGTCTGCCATGACGGCCGCGCTCCCCGTAGCATCCAATACCACGTCAGCTAGTCGTCCATCTGGCGTAGGTAAGGCTTCCACACCCAATTTGTGTGCAAAGTGTCTGCGCCAATCGTTGGTTTCTATGACTGCCACTTTCGCCCCGATGGCGGCGGCGAACTGACACACCGCCAGTCCGATGGGGCCGGCTCCGACCACCAGCACCTCTTCACCCGCCCGCAATTGGCTTCTGTTTACGGCATGAGCCCCAATTCCCAAGGTCTCGACCAGAGCGAGTTGATCAAGCGACAGCAGTTCTGATTTGTGCAATAGCTCAATCGGGACCCCTAAAAAGCCCTGCATGCCGCCATCGACATGTACACCGAGAAGCTGAAGCTGTTCGCAACAGTTCGTTCTTCCCATTTTGCAGGTGCGGCATTGGCCGCAACTGATGTACGGTTCGATCGCGCATCGATCGCCCGGGCGGAGTCCTCGCTTATTCTCGGGCACTTCCACGATTTCGCCGGCAAGCTCGTGTCCCAGGACACGTGGGTAGGTGTATATTGGGTGTCTTCCAGCAAGAGCATGGAAATCGCTTCCACAAACCCCGACTCGATGAACTCGAACCAGGACTTGTCCACTGGAAGGCACTGGGCGTGGAACGGTGAGGTCGACAAACTCGCCCGGAGCATTCAGCCGAATTCTTCTCATAAAAGGACTCCTCGAAGTGCGGCTAGTCGGAGAGTTGTCGATATTGGTCCAGCCATACGCCGCGGTGAATTGTAGAACACCATCCATCCTCGGTCAAGCCATACTGGTGGGCTCACGTCAGAGACTACTCTTGAGATTTCTTAGCAGAACACTGATTCAAAGGGCCGAGTAGGATCTTCGCAATGCGGAAATCTTGACATTCAGAATTCATGAGTGGTAAAGTTCGCGGTCGTATTGGCCCATCCAAACGCCGTGAAGCGATGCGCGGTGCCATCTATTGGACTGGTCACCGCACTGTGCGACCCAAGATTTGTGCGGCAATGGCTCACAAGACTTTAGGAGCAGCGGCAAGCATGTTTTTTTGTGCAGAATCTCAGGCGTAGAGCGAGTTTTCTGCCGAACTCCTCGCGTCAAATAGCTCAGCGGATGCAAAGACCATATGACCAAACGACTGCGTACACCGATCGCATGCCTCCTACGACACAAACGAGCAGGTAACGTGCACCCATCAACTGCTCGCACTGGATCTTACGAATGAGCTACGCCGTGCAACCTACCCTTACAATCCCTGCGCTCGACGTCGCGATTATTCTGCTGTACATGTCTGGCATATTGACCATTGGCCTGCTGTCAGTGCGTCGGATCAAAATCACGGGCAACGTTTTTTTTCTCGCCGGACGATCGCTGTCATGGCCATTAGTCGGTGCGGCTCTGTTTGCTTCCAACATTTCGACCATCCACCTGGTTGGACTTACGGCGTCTGGTTACAATGAAGGTCTTGTTTGGGGGAACTTCGAATGGATGGCATCGTACACGCTCATCCTGCTATCGCTCGTTTTTGCGCCGTTCTATTTTCGAACCCGTATAGCAACTTTACCGGAATTTCTGGAGCGCCGGTATAGTCCCGCGTCGCGCTCATTCTTGGCCTTCATGGCAATTGTCGCAGCCCTGTTCATCCACATTGGGATGAGTTTGTACGCCGGAGCTGCCGTTTTCCACCGCTTTTTCGGTATTAACGTCGTCACGTCGATCGTGATTATTTCCGCAGTCGTCGCGATTTATACCGTGCTCGGGGGGCTACGAGCCGTGGTCATCACCGAGACTGTCAATACTGTGATCCTGATACTGGGAGCGCTATTGATTTTGGCGTTCTCGCTGGCCGCATTGTCCGGCCACGGTATCCATTCCTTAGAGCAGTTCAGGGCTGCTGCGAAGCCGGAACAATTATCGATGCTGCACTCGCACGACTCGGCTGGTCTTAGCTGGTATGCCGTGCTGCTTGGTTACCCGATTCTCGGCATCTGGTATTGGTGCACAGACCAAACGATTGTTCAGAGAGTGTTAGGAGCGCGCAGCTCAGAAGATGCACAATTGGGCCCCCTCTTTGCGGGATTCCTAAAGATCCTGCCTGTTTTTCTGCTCGTGCTGCCTGGCGTCATCGCATACGTACTGTTTCATAACATCATCGGGAGCGAGAGCAACCAGGCGCTGCCGGTGCTCATTGAGCAATTGATCCCGACAGGAGTGCGGGGGGTGATCACTGCGGCAGTCTTAGCAGCCCTAATGAGCGCCGTCGCAGCCGCTCTCAACAGCATCGGAACCCTGGTGGCGGTTGACATAGTGGCTCGGCTACGACCGGGCACATCCGATCGCGCGCAGGTGACAATCGGCCGAATCAGTTCCGTTGTCGTCATGCTGCTGGCTATGGCTTGGTCAACCCAAGGGGGGCGATACTCGAGCATCTTTGAAGCGATCAATGCCATCGCGGCTGACTTGGCACCTCCGATCACCGTCGTTTTTCTCTGGGGTGTGCTGTGGCGGCGAGGCACCAAGCAAGCTTCCCTCTACACGCTGATTTGCGGCTTTGCGATGGGAGCGATCGCGTTCATCCTGGACCTCCCTGCGTTCGGCACGGAGAAGATCGTTACTCACCGCTGGGGTATTCCGTTCATGATGCAGGCCTGGTGGATGTTTTGTATTTGCAGCGTCGTCTACGTTATGGTCACCCTCCTCACGCCGGCACCTCCGCACGAATCGGTGGATGGCTTTACCTGGGATCACCCCCTGTCCGCTGTCACTCAGGAACCGTTTAAAGGCTTGCGAGACCCGCGCTTAATCGCAACGGTCCTCGCAGTGACGGTGGCTGTTCTGTACTACATCTTCCGCTGACGCCTGAGGTCGAGTATTCGCTCAGAAACACAAACGTAACTTGGGAACCTTTCGCGTTACGCGGATTCTCTTCGGAAGGACAAACCGCCTAGCCGAGTTGGGAATTGTGGCTACGATGAAAATCGATACGCACCAGCATTTTTGGAAATATAACGTTCGAGATTACGTGTGGATGGGCACCGGCATGGACAAGCTCCGTAAGGATCACCTGCCGACGGACTTGTTGCCGCTTATCAACGCCGCTGGTATCAGTGCTACCGTCGCAGTACAAGCTCGACAATCTCTCGAAGAGAGTACTTGGCTTCTGCAACTCGCGGACGAATATTCTTTCATCCGCGCAGTAGTGGGCTGGGTAGATCTCACTAGCGAGCGCGTTGTGGAGCAACTTGAGCAGCTTGCTCAGCACCCGAAATTCCGCGGAGTCAGACATGTCGTCCACGACGAAGCGGATGACAAGTTTATGTTACGGGAGAGTTTCCTTCATGGGTTGAGCCAGCTGAAGCGATTTGGGCTCACTTACGACCTGCTCCTGTTCCCTCGGCATCTTCCCATTGCATGCGATGTGGTGAAGCGATTTCCCGACCAACTTTTCGTGCTGGACCACATTGCCAAACCTCCGGTTCGAGCCAAAGAAATGGAGCCATGGGCACGTGACCTCAAACGACTGGCAAGTTTTGCCAATGTTTCTTGCAAAATTTCGGGGCTCGTAACAGAAGCCAAGTGGAGTTCATGGGAAGCGCAGGATTTCGAGCCGTACCTCGATGTTGTACTTAACGCATTTGGCCCGCATCGACTCATGATCGGCTCGGATTGGCCGGTGTGCACTTTGGCGGCAGACTATACCTCTGTGATTAACTTAGAAACTGACTACATTGCCCGGCTTTCGGGCGATGAACAGCATGCAATCTTGGAAAAGAACGCGATAGGGTTTTATTCCATCCGGTTCTGAGCCGGTGCGTATTCCCTGCGTCCCAGACCAGCAAAACACGCCGATGAGATTATGAATTTCCGACGATCCACGTAGCGTCGCTCCCTTGAGAAGATTGCACTTTCGACAACCTAGACCTTGCATGAAGACTTGAGAATGAGCTTATTTACCGCAATGCGCCTCCCAAACTTGAAGCCGCTTGGGGAGTCTAGCAGGAGTGGATCCCTGGTTTCGCACCTTTGGCTTTTTGATCTTAATTAGGATAAGCGGTTTCGCACAGCGGACAGGTTTTCATAGAGATGCGCACCTAGGTCCCGAGCGGTAAATCACCGAGGCGGAGCAACGAGTTACGGCTTCAATTCCTCGAGCGCTTTGCGCGCAAGGGAATTTCCCGGGACTCGTGCCAGGAGTTGTTGAAGGATCTCCCGAGCGAGGGTTCGCTTACCCGTGGCAACGTAGAGCTTGGCGAGGTTCAGGTAGGGTTCGTCGAAATCGGGTGATACTCGAATGCATTCTTGAAATGCTCTAATAGCATTTTCCAGATCCTGGGTTCGCCAGTAAACAATCCCCATGTTGTTGAGAGCTTCGGGGAAATCTGGGCGCAATTTCAACGCTGCTTGGAGTAATTGTTGGGCTCGCTCAATATTTCCTTTTTGGGCAAAGAGCAACCCCAGTTCGTAGTTTGCTTTTGGATTCTCCGGATCGGATCGAAGAGCCTGCTCGAGGGGCCCCTGCGCCTCCGCGAACCGGCCTTGCAGCCGATACAGGGTTCCAAGACTCATCAGTGCGCCTGCGTCATTGGGGTTTTGACGAATCACGCCCTCGAAATAATGCTGGGCTTCCTTCGGCTGCCCCGCCTGCGCCGCAATGATTCCCAAGTTAATGTTGGCCTCAGAGTAGTTGGGTCGGATTTGAAGTGCTCGCTGCAGTGGCTCGCGAGCTGCGTCGGGCATTCCCTTCATTAGATACAACGTTCCAAGGTTGTATTGAGTCGCGGCGTCGTCAGGGTTGTCGCGCACTGCGAGCTGGAATAGCTTAAGGGCTTGGTCCAGGTAACCTCTCTGGTAGAACGCCATCCCATAAGCCAGGTTGTCGCGACGAAATCCTCGCTCGGGAGAAATGCCTTGAAATGGCAATCCCATGCGTACTCGCTCTTCCAGGGACTTTGGAATGTGGTACAAGTCGTCCGAGACGCGGTCCGGGCTGAGGGTCCCCTGGTAGACTTTGACAATGTCCCCTTTTACGTCAATCAGGAAAGATGTCGGGATTCCCAAGTCCCTCCGCCGGGCGAACATATAACGGTAAAGAACATTGTAGATACCCGCCATGTCCACCGAACCAAGCACGGTGATGAACGAGAACTCCTTTTCCCGGACGAAAGCCCGGACCTCGTCCGCCGCCATCGGCTCGTCGACGTTCACAGCGATGAAGTGAAGTCCGGCGTCCGCCCACCTGACCTGCTGCCGTTCGAAGGTCTCCAGGACCTTCAGGCTGGCAGGACTTTCCAAGGCCCAGAAACTTAACAAAACCCGACGCCCTTGGAACTCAGCGAGAGTGTGTTTGTGGCCCATGGGATCCGGCAGTTCGAAGTCGGGAGCAGCCACCGGGTCGAGCAACCAGGTTTCGCATGTTGTTGGCGAGAGCAAATTCTGCTGAGGCTTGGGACGAAGCGAAGATCGCCCCGAAAGCGCCCGAAAGGGTTCGGCGTGGAAGTGCTCGGCCCCCTCTTCAATTTCGATCCGGTGATTCACCGGCAGGCCTCGAAATTCCTGAAGTAGCCCATTGGGCCAGCGGATCCGCGCGTGAACCGGAACGCCGCCTTTTCCCAGTCCAAAAAAAATCTCCTTCGAATGTTGTGAGCAAAACCCTGTGCCCGCTTGCAGAAACCTGGTCTGAATTCCTGGTTCCGTTTCCAAGCTTATGACCGCCCCGATCGCATCCCGGTTGCTCTTGGTGCCGCGCAGGCGAAAAGCGATAGAGTACCCGAGATCCTGCATTTCACAGCGTAGAAGCCGGAGCTGTGGTCCAGTGCGATTCGTCAGGAAGGCTTCAAGCCGCCCATCGTGGTCGTAGTCAGCGAGGGCAAAGGCTTGGCTGTCGTCGATAAAGTCCAGTCCCAGTGCTCCCGCGCAGGAGGTAAACGTCCCATCATGGTTGTTCAGGTAAAAGACGTTTCTCTGATAACCTCCCCAAGTGCCGTCGGAACGGGTCAATTCGTTGATCGCGTTCCAACCCCTCTGGTACGCTGCAGGACGGTCAGTAGGGTACGACTGCGCAACCGCTTGACGCCAGTAGAAGCTCGCCAGGTCCTGCTTACGGGGGCCGGAGATCAGGCCGTTGGCGATGTACAGGTCCGGGTAACCATCATGGTCGAAATCCCAGGCATGATTCGACCACGACCAGCCGCTCTGCTCAGTCCCTGCAGACACGCTGCGATCCTCGAAGTTTCCATTCTTGAGGTTCCGGTATAGCGAATTGCCCTGGGCAAATCGGCGATAAAGCGCGAGGATGTCGCGCGGCATTTGCCTGGAAAAGGCTTCCTGCGAGGTGAGACGCAGACCTGGCGCCTCCCACATATTGGAGATGTAGAGATCGAGCCAGCCGTCATTGTCGTAGTCGAACCAGCACGCGCTCATCCCAGGCCCGATATCTGAAACTCCGGCGTTATCGGCTACATCGGTGAAAGTTCCGTCGCCGTTGTTGTGATACAGGTTGTTCTTCCCGAAGTCATTCACGACGTAAAGGTCAGGCCAGCCGTCGTTATCGTAGTCGGCCCAGTGGCAATCAAAACTGTAGCGGTTGTTGTTCTGGTCAAGACCGGTTCGAACGGTTACGTCAGTGAAAGTGTTATCGCGGTTATTGCGGAACAGGAAATTGGGCGGTCCATTTTGCGCATTGTAGTAGGGCATCGGGTATTGATTTTGAGTGAGGCCTTGGTAGTAGCTGTAAAGACAAAAGTACACATCGAGCCATCCATCGCGGTCGTAGTCTGCGAATGCGGCACCTGTAAATGTACCTAGAGGTTCGTCCGCGAACCGAAAGGCATCAGGTTTGAGCCGGAAGGTTCCATTTCGCTGGTTGAGAAAGAGCAGAGGCCCGGTTACTCGCACCACGAGGAGGTCCTGATAACCGTCGTTGTCCACGTCAGCAAACAGCGCGCAAGGGGTAGCGTCGAGCACGCCGACACCAGCCGCTTCCGTGATGTCCTCGAACGTCCCATCGCCCCGATTGCGGTAGAGCCGGTTGGGGAGCCCAGACGGCTGGCACACGTAGAGATCATCAAACCCATTGTTGTCGAGATCCCCGCAGGTGACGCCGACACTTCCATAGACGTCGATGCCCGACGCACCGTCGAGGACCGTCCGCCAGTAGTCGGTTCCACGGAGAAGCTGCCCGCTGTACGACGCGTTGCTATCGAACGCTTGCGAGGTGATGTCCACAAACGCCGCACTCGGCG
>Ga0137379_10001192_pt1 | contig 23680 bp, 19 predicted proteins | sample SagtaG_18_FD_104812 | JGI IMG/M metagenome (GOLD analysis project Ga0137379, IMG submission 104812) | Vadose zone soil microbial communities from Sagehorn Ranch, Mendocino, California, USA - Sage2_L_80_16 metaG | ecosystem: Environmental > Terrestrial > Soil > Vadose zone | place: USA...
ATTACCAGACCCTGCGGGAGGATCAGCGCGGACATTATTATGGCGTCGGCATGCAGGTCCGCGGCGTGGCTAACGGCAAGACCATGGTGGTCGCGCCGTTTCCCGGCTCGCCTGCGTACCGGGCCGGATTGCGGCCGGGCGCGTCATCTTCAAAGGGCGGGACCTGCTCGCGCTCGGCGAGCGCGAGATGCAGAAGATCCGCGGCGCAGAGATTGCGCTGGTCTTTCAGGAGCCGATGACGGCATTGAATCCCGTCTTCACGATCGGCAACCAGATTGAGGAAACGCTGATGGTACACGGCATCGCGCGCGGCTCCGCGGCCCGCGCGCGCGCGGTCGAGCTGCTCGACGCGGTCAGTATTCCCGAACCGAAGCGCCGTGTCGACGATTATCCCCATCAACTCTCCGGCGGTCTGCGCCAGCGCGCTTTGATCGCGCTCGCGCTGGCATGCAGTCCGGCGCTGGTGATTGCCGACGAGCCGACGACGGCGCTGGACGTGACGATTCAGGCGCAGATTCTCGACCTGCTACGCGATCTGAAACACCGCTTCGGCCTCGCGCTCCTGTTGATCACGCACGACCTCGGCGTGGTCGCCGAAATGGCGGACCGCGTGGCCGTGATGTATGCCGGACGAATCGTCGAAGAGGCGCAGGTGCACGAGTTATTTCACGATCCGCGACACCCATATACGCGCGGACTCCTGACGTCGATGCCAGGCGGCGCGCCGGGATCGAAGCTGCAGGCGATTCACGGAACCGTGCCGGCGCTCGGACATCTGCCGCCCGGCTGCGCGTTCGCGCCGAGGTGCCCGCATCGGTTCGACCCGTGCGACGCGGCGCCGCCGGGGGTGACGGTGATCGAGGACCGAGGGTCGAGGGTCGAGGACCGAGGGTCGAGGACCGAGGACCGAGGACCGAGGACCGAGGACCGGGGAATCCAGAACGGTCGGCCATCGGCCATCGGCCATCGGCCATCGGAGCACGCCACCCGCTGTTATCTCTACAGCAGCGCGGTCGAACCAGAAGTGAAGCCCGAGGAATCTCGGTAGTGCCCTTTCTCGACGTGCGCCATCTCACCAAGCAGTTTTCCCGGCGGGCCGGGCTGTTCGCCGGCCCGGCGCGCGCCAACATCGTCCGCGCCGTGGACGATGTGAGCTTCGCCATCGAGCGGGGAGAAACGTTCGGTCTGGTGGGCGAATCGGGCAGCGGGAAGACGACGACCGGCCGGTGCATCCTGCGGCTGATCGAGCCCACGTCGGGCGAGGTGATCTTCGACGGCCGCGACGTGCTGAAACTGTCGCGCGGCGATCTGCGGCGGACGCGGCGCGAGATGCAGATCGTCTTCCAGGATCCGTACTCGTCGCTGAACCCGCGCATGCGCGTGTCCGACATCGTCGAAGAGCCGCTGATCATCCACAAGCTCGGATCCAGGCCGGAACGGCGCGCGCGCGTCGGGGAGCTGTTTACGCTGGTCGGTCTCGACCCGGGTCACCTGCAGCGCTATCCACATGAGTTCAGCGGCGGCCAGCGGCAGCGGATCGGGCTGGCGCGGGCGCTCGCGCTGAATCCGTCGCTCATCATCGCGGACGAACCGGTGTCGGCGCTCGACGTGTCGGTTCAGGCGCAGGTGATCAATCTGCTGATGGATCTCCAGCGGCGGCTCTCGCTGACGTATCTCTTCATTGCGCACGATCTGCGACTCGTCGAGCACATCTGCAGCCGCACGGCCGTGATGTATCTGGGAAAGATCGTCGAGATGGGCGAGACGGCCAAGCTGTTCGCCGCGCCGCTGCACCCCTATACCAAGGCGTTGCTGTCGGCTGTCCCGGTGCCCAATCCGGACGCAGCGCGCCAGCGGATTCTGCTCGATAGCGGATCGTTTGATCCGGCTGCGCCTTTACGGGAGGTAACAGCCGGGCACTTGGCGGCGGTCTGACGCTGGCGCGCGCCAATTCCGAACGCCCAACAACCAACTCCTAAGGCGCTCGAATCCGCGCGACTGTCGGATTTCCGGAGCCTTGGGGAGTTGGGAATTGGCAGTTGGGAATTGGTAGTTGGGAGTTGACACGCGCGCCGCTCGGGCACAAATAGTGCTAACAACCCCTGTTGCCCAACCGATAGCCCGGTGGCACTGACAGATATGTTCTCCGAGTTCCGTTTCGCGGCACGTGCGCTCGCCCGGTGGCGCGGCGGCGCCGTCGTTGCTGCGCTGACGCTCGCGTTGGGAATCGGCGCGACCACGGGACTCTACGCGCTGGTACGCGTTATCCTGGCGGACCTGCCCGGCGTACCGGAACTGGACCGCGTCGCCCGCATTTACGCCTCCAGCCAGCCGCTCGGCGTCGAGCGCTCGCAGGTTGCGCTCAACGAATTCGATTCGTCTCTCTCGAAAGCGACCTCGTTCGCGGCGATCGGCGCATACGCCAGCGAAGACGCGACGTTCGGCACAGGCGCGAACGTTCGCCCCGTCACCGCCGGCTACGCGTCTCCGGGCTTCTTTGCGGCGATGGGCGTGCCCGCCGCCGCCGGGCGCGTGTTCACGGCCGCGGATCTCCAATCGACGCAGCCCGGCGTCATCCTGAGTCACGCACTGTGGCGCAGGGAATTTCCTGACGGCCGGATCGGCAGCGCGACGATCGTCGTGGACGGCGTGGAGCGCGCGGTCATCGGGGTGATGCCGCCGGAGTTCAATTACAGCTTCGTCGGAATCGTTGCGGACCTGTGGATCCCGCTCGGCCGCGCCGGACGGAACGTGCCGGCCATCGTGACCGTGTATGGGCGCCTGCGCAATGGGACGGGTTGGGCCGCGGCCGGCGCCGAGTTGAACGCGCTGGCCCGCGGACGCGAGCCGTGGACGTGGCGCGCCATTCCGATCCGGGAGGACACGCGGCATCGCGCGGTGGGCGCGTATGCCTTCACGCTCGGCCCCGCGCTGCTCGTGCTATTCATCGCGTGCGTCAACGTCGCGTGCATGCTGATGGCGCGCGGGATCGAACGCGACAAGGAACTCAGCGTGCGCCGCGCGCTCGGCGCAACGCGCATTCGCGTGATCCGGCTCCTCCTCACCGAGAATCTCCTGCTCGCTGCGATCAGCGGCGCGATCGGCGGCGGGATAGCGCTGGCGCTCCTGCGCGTGCTGGCAGCGTCGTTCGCTGCCGTCCAACCGGAACTTGCCGGCCGTCTCGCCGTCGACTTCGGATTGCTGCCAGTCGCGCTGGCGACCAGCGCGCTGGCGTGTGTGATCTTCGGTACCGTGCCCGCGCTGCGATTGTCGAAGCGCGACGTCGCCGCGTCCCTCAACGGCGTTCCGCCGGTTCATCGGATCGAGATCGCCGGCTACGGCGCGCGCGACGTCATCGTCTTCGCCGAGCTCGCGGCATCGGTCGGCCTGATCGTGTGGACGGCCATGCTGCTGACCCTCTTCGGCGAACTGCGCCGCCTCGCCTTCGCCTTTCCGGCGGATCGCGTCGTGGCGATGCGCGTGCCCGAACGCCGCATCGCAGAGATCGCGCCGCGCGTCGCAGTGATCCCTGGTGTGGTGCGCGTGACGTCGTCTTCCAGCCTGCTCGGCGGAGGCGCCAGAGTCAGAGTGCAGGCAGAGAATGGGCGCTCGGCCGCGATGTCAACCGTACTGGCGGGTCAGGATTTTCTCGAGACCCTCGGCGTCGCGCTCATCCGGGGGCGTGCATTCGATAGAACCGAGATCCACGCGTCGAGCGGCGTCGCCGTTCTGAGCGACAGCGCGGCCCGGCAGCTCTCACCGGATGGGAATGTCCTGGGTATGCGGATCCGGATCACCGACCATGCGACGTACACGGCCGTCGTCATCGGCGTGTGTCGCGATCCAATCGAATACGGCGCGATGACGAGCGCAGGCCTTATGCCGGCGGATATCTATCTGCCCTATTCACCCGGAACGGGCAACGGGGTCATCCTGGCGCGTTTTTCGTCGGACCCACACCCGGCGCTCGCCGCGGTCGCCGACGCGGCTCGCACGCCTCCCGGCGAACCGCCCGCGCGTTCGGTCGTAGTGAGCGACGATTGGCAACGTCGCGTGGTCAGCGTGGACGCGGGCGCCGTAGTGTTCAAAATGCTCGGCGGCTTTGCCCTGTTGACGCTCCTGCTCGCCGCCAGCGGCGTCTTCGCGGTGATCAGCCAGTCGGTCGCCCAGCGGACGCGCGAGTTCGGCATCCGGATGGCGATCGGCGCGACGCCCCGTCGCGTGCTCGGCATGGTCCTCGCGAGGGAAACGAAATTGATCGGCCTGGCGATCGCCGTGGGCCTCGTGTTCACGATGGCGCTGACACGCGCGCTGTTCGCGGAGCTCGCCACGCTCAGCGCGTTGCTCCCGTCGATATGGATTGCGGCGCTGGCGCTCAGCGGAGGCATCGCCGCGATCGCGGTCGCGCTCGCGACGTGCCGCATCGTCCGACTCGAACCGTCAGTGGTGTTGCGCCGGAGCTAACGCCTCCGGCGCGCGTCAATTTCCAACTACCACTTCCCAACTCCCAAGGCGCTCGAATTCGCCATAACGCTTCGAAACAGACGTCTTGTGTAGTTGGGAGTTGGGAGTTGGAAGTTGGGAGTTGTCACGCAGCCTGACGGACGTCCTTCTCGACCTGTCCGTCGCGGATGTGGATGACGCGGTGCGCGTGCGAGGCGATGTCGGGCTCGTGCGTGACCAGAATGATCGTGTTGCCGCCGCCATGGAGACGCGAGAACACCGCCATGATCTCTTCGCCTGTCTTGGAATCCAGGTTCCCCGTGGGCTCGTCCGCCAGCAGGATTGAAGGATTGTTCACCAGCGCGCGCGCGATCGCGACGCGCTGCCGCTGACCGCCGGACAACTCGTTCGGGCGGTGCGAGGCGCGATCGATGAGCTCGACCTTCTGGAGCGCCAGCTTCGCGCGCTCGACGCGATCCTTCCCCGACACGCCGGCATACACGAGCGGAAGCTCCACATTGTGCAGCGCCGTCGCGCGCGGCAGCAGGTTGAACGTCTGGAATACGAACCCGATTTCCTCGTTCCTGATCCGCGCCAGCTCGTCGTCGTTCATCGCCCCGACTTCCTTGCCGTTCAGCATGTAGCTGCCCTTGCTGGGCGTGTCCAGGCATCCGATCAGATTCATCAGGGTCGACTTGCCAGATCCCGATGGACCCATGATGGCGACGTATTCCCCTTTGTCGATGTCGATCGAAACGCCGCGAAGGGCGTGGATCTCCTCCGAGCCCATCACATAGGTCTTCCAGAGATCCTGCGTGTTAATCAATCCCATGACCATCTCTCTACGGCTGCGCGCGCCACCGGTTCCAGGCCCCGACTGGATCAGCGTTTGGCGTCCTTGAGGCGCTCCAGAAGGGACCGGACGGCGACCGGGGTTTCGGGTGGAAACAGTGCTTCCCAGTCTCTCACATCCACGGGCACCAGCACCGGTCCGCCGCCGCGTGACTTGCGGCGCTGGTCGGTGACAGCCGCGGCGAGATCGCGCGCCTCGACCATGCCGGGGCCCATCAACAGGACCGCGCAGAGGCTCGAGCCGGGCGTCTTGGCGCGCAGCGCGGCGGGCCAGACCTCGGCCACCGCCTGCGCGTCGACCGCCGGGACGAACTTGATGAGGAGAGTCACGCCGTCCTCGGCCTTCTTGAACAGCGCCTTTTTCGGCTTCGTCACGACCGCCAGGTCGAAGCCAGCGGCGTGGAGCGGCTCGGAATCACCCAGCACGTCGGCAACCGCCTCCCGCACCTTCGAGAGCGAGGCCCGTCGAACGAAATCCATGCCCGCGGTCGGACGTTGCGCGGTGTGACCGGCGGACGCGGACCGACGCGCATCGGATGAGCGGTGCTCGTCGGCCGGCGGAGCGGGTGCACGTGGCGGCGCGGCCTGTCGCGGAAGCGGCGCGCCGCCATCATCGTGCAGCTCGCCGTCGTACATCGCGCGGAGCGACGGATCCATCAGGATCCGGTAGGCCTCGGTCAAGTCCGCGGCGATGGCCGCGGCCATCTCCTGGAATTCCTTGCCGAGATGCTGAACTTTGTCGGGATGGTAGCGCGCGATCTCGCGGCGAAAGGCTTTCTTGATCTCGTCGGCCGGGGCATCCGCCGTCAACGAGAGCATCTCGTAATAGTTCTTCAACGATTCTGATTCTTGAATTCAGCGACGTTGCCCGCCGGCAGCTCCGGCCGGCGCTGGTCGCGCAGCTGGCGCTTCGACGGCTTGGCCGCCGTATTGGTCGAGCAGTACGGGCAGAACTGCCAGCCTGATTGCAACGAGCGCCCGCACTTCGGGCAGCCGGCATTCAGCCGATGGCCGCAATGCGGACACGCCATGAAGTCCATCGCGACGGCGCCCTGACAGCCCGGGCAGAGCGTCCGCACTTCCTTCACTTCCGTGACGACGCGGAAAAGTTCCTCGGCGCTGGTGGCGCCCGACTTCACCTTCGCGAGCGCATCCTCGCCGAGCGTGATCATGCCGGCGCCAATCGCCGCATCGCGGATCATGTCCTCGCCGGCCCTCTGCGCGATCAGGCGGCGGACCTTGTCGTTGACGCGCATGACCTCGTAGATGCCCATCCGTCCGCGAAACCCCGTGTGATTGCATTCCTCGCAGCCGACGGCGCGGTAGAAGATGAAGTGCGCGGCGTCGGCCTCGGTCATGTTCAGCGCGCGCAGCGTTTCGGCTTCGGGCGTGTACTGGCGGCGGCATGCAACGCACAGCCGCCGGACGAGCCGCTGCGCGACGACGCCGATGAGCGCGGACGCGATGACGTACGGCTCGAGGTTCATGTCCATCAACCGCGTCACCGTCGACGGCGCGTCGTCGGTGTGCAGCGTCGAGAGGACGAGATGGCCCGTCTGTGCGGCCTGCGTCGCGATCTTCGCGGTCTCCTGATCCCGGATTTCGCCGACGAGGATGACGTCGGGATCCTGCCGCAGAATCGCGCGCAGCGCGCTGGCGAACGTCAGCTTCGCCTTCTCGTTCACCTGCGTCTGGTTGACGCCCGGAATCTGGTACTCGATCGGATCCTCGATCGTGATGATGTTCGTGCGCCCCGATTTGACCGACGTGATCGCGGAGCTCAGCGTCGTCGACTTGCCGCTGCCCGTGGGGCCGACCACGAGAATCATGCCGTGCTGGTGCCGCAGGAAGTAGCGCAGCTCCTCCATCCCCGCGGCGGAGAGCCCGAGCTCCTCGAGCGGCGGCGCGCCCTTGCGGTGATCGAGTACGCGCAGAACGACCTTCTCGCCGTAGAGCGTGCGCAGCGTCGAGACGCGGAAGTCGACGTCCTTGCCGTCTTCCGTCTGGACGCGGAGACGGCCGTCCTGCGGCAGCCGCTTCTCGGCGATGTCCATCCCCGCCATGATTTTCATGCGGGCGACGAGCCCTTCGTGGACCCACTTCGGCAGGTCCATGACTTCCTTCAGGATCCCGTCGAGCCGGTGGCGGACGAGGACGCCCTTTTCGGAAGGCTCGATGTGCACGTCGCTCGCACGGCTCGTGATGGCGCTGTTCACGACGAGGTCAACGAGATCGATGATCGGCGCCGAGTCGGAACCCTCGCGCGTCGCGGCGCCGGCAGCGCCCGTCGGCTCAAATACCTCGAGTTCGGAACGTGGCACGAGCGCGGACGAGCCGGAGCCGTCCCCGGCGCGCCCGCCTTGCTTCTGCGGGCTCCCGGGCACGGCGAGGCCACCGGCCACGCCGGTGAACTTGGCGAGCGCCTTGTCCGGATATCCGGTCTCAATCGCCGAGAGGATGTCCGAGCGCGTGGCGACGACCTGCTTGATCCGGTAGCCGGTCTGGAATTCGAGATCCTGCACCAGGCTGAAGAGCAAGGGGTCCGACATCGCCACGGTCAACAGGTTCTTATCGAGCTTCACCGCGACGCACACGCGCTTCTGCGCGACGTCCTTCGAAATCAGCACCATGGCAGCCGGATCCGGCGGTTCGTCGCTCAAGCTGACGTAGGGGAATCCGAGCTGGTAGGCGAGCGCCTTGGTGATCTGTTTCTCAGTGGCGAGGTTCAGACGTACGAGGACAGACCCGACGCGTTCGCCGGTCTTCTTGTGCTCGGCGAGCGCGACCTGGAGGTCCTCCTCCGAGATCAGTCCCGCCTGGATCAGACATTCACCGATCTTCTTACGCACTCGCTCCTTGGTCTTTCAGCGCAGCGGCGGGGCAACGATCTTAGGTCGAATCCCCTGCGCTCGCAACTTTTGCGCAAATTGCGGGCCTGTCTACCGTTCGGGCCGGTCGATGCCGAGCACACGGCCGCCCAGCGCTACACGGATCTGCACACCCGAGAGCTCCCGGAACACCACGTAACGCTCATCAATCCTCACGACAACGCGCTTCCCCACTGTGTCCCCGACGGTGATGATGTTCCCGTCGTCAATCGTCGCAAGTCTCCGCTCGTTCGACACGAGGATGGCCGTCACGCGCGGGATCGGGTCCTTGAGCGGCTCGGCCAACGGTCGCGGAGCCTTGCCCGCGTCGGGCTTATCGGTGCGAGCGCGCGGCGCATTCAGTCCCACGGTACTTGGAAGCGGTTTGCTCGCCGGAACGATGCCGACCGGCCTGGGCTCGGGTTTCCTTGCCGGCGCGCGGACCACAGGGGCCGGTTGGGCCGGCTTCTTCGCGGGCACGCTCACCGCCAGCGGCGGCCGAGATTCGGGGAGCGGGGGCCGAGCACCGGTTTGGGGGAGGCCAACCGTCGACCCTCGGCCCTCGACCCTCGACGGCTGGGGCTTCGACTCTGGCTTCTTCGCTGGTGCGCGCAGGACAGGCGGGGTGGGCGTCGGGGCGACGCCTCGCATATTCCCGACGGGGACAGCAGGGTTTGGCCGAACCTCATGCGACTTCGAGTACCACGCCCAGCCAGCGTAGACGAGGCCGGCGATGGCGGCGCTTGCGGGAATAAACGTGGCGGCCGCTGATTTCGATCGCTGCTTAGACGGGTCGTACGTCCGCGAGACCCGTGCGATGGCGCCCGCGCAGGCGATGCGCAATGACGGCGCCATTTCCGAGAGGCGGTCTGCGGCCGCGGGCTTGACGTTGAGCCCATCCAGCGAGTCGAGCGTCTCGACCTCGACATCCAGCTCCTCGATCAGCGGCATCGTCATCGACCGAAGGTCGGGCAGGTTGCCGCAGGTGACGACCGCTTCCACCGCCGAACCCTCCTCGCGCGCCGCGGCCATCGCGCGCCGGATCTCCGGCGCGAGGTGGGAGACGAGCGAGTAGCGCTGCAGCAACCGCGCCTGGCTGCCGATCGCGCCGAGGGCCGAGTCCCACACAAACGAATGCGCGTAAAGCTGCTCGCCGGGCCGGACCGCGACGATCGCGACGCCGCCGCGATTAATCGCGAGCCAGCAGGTTGCGCCCTGACGCGCGGTACGAAGCCGGCCGAGCGCCGCCAGCGCGTTGCACGGCGAGACGATGCGCTCGACCTTGAAGCCCGCACTTACGAGTGGCGCGAGCAGTGGCGTGACGGTCGGATCGTTGCGGCTCGCGCCGTCGGGGAGTCCCCATATGACCGCGCGACAGCGCCGCGGAAGGTGCATCGACCGGCGTATCTGGCGGATGGCGACTGCCAGCGATGCGATGCCGGGAAATGCGGCCGGATCGATCGTCTCCGCGGCGAGCAGTTGCACGTCGCCGCGGTGCACGGACGTACGCGCCAATGCGCATATGTCCGCGCCGAGCTCCACGGCGGTAAGGCTGGCCATTGAAAAGAAGAGGAACCTCCCATTAACGCATGAGCCAGGTCCAGCTGTAAACCTGAGCCGTTACGAGGCGGGATCCGGCCCGCACACCCGTTGGTCTAATATGTCCTCGCCGCATGGACGATTCGCCTTCACTCGCCGGGGATGTCCGGAGCAGGACGAGCGCCCTGCTCCGCGAGCGGCAGGGAGCCCTGACCGCCGATGTGACCGCGGCAATTAGGGGTCCCGGCGGTGGGCTCGATCCGGACGGATGGCACGGCTTTGCCGAGCTCCTCCTCCGGTTGTTTGCCACCTACGTCGACGCCGGTTCGCTCGAAACGCAATCGGCCGCTCTGCGCGACCTCGGGAGGTATTGTCCGCCGCTCACTACGCGGCAGCTCCTCGATTCGGTCCACGACGCCGAACGCGTCATTCTCGACGAAGTCGCGCTTGACGACAGCCTGGGCGCGACCTCGGAACCGTGGGCGGTCGTCGCCCACGCGATCCGCCGCGCGACGCTCGAGATTCTCGGCGCGTACGCTGAACAGATCGCCGGCCGCGACGTCCCCGTCGTGGTCCGCGACCCGCTGACGACGCTGATCGCGTCGAACGTGTTCGATCTCGCGCTCGCGCAGGAGATCGAGCGCTCGCTCCGGCATCGGCATGCCCTGGCCCTCCTGCTGTTCGATATCGACGACTTGTCGCAGATCAACCGGGAGCACGGCTGGGGCGTCGGCGATCGTCTGCTGGAGCGCATGGGCATGTTCGCCCGCCGCTTCTTCCGCACGCACGATTGGATTGCGCGTCATGGAGACGATGCGATTGCGGTCCTGCTGCCCGAAACGACCGTCGACCAGGCGGCGCTGCTCGCGGCCCGCTTCCGGGAGACGGTGCAGCATCGCCACATCCTCCAGGATCACGAGACGAACACCAGCAAGGCCGTGACGGTCAGCGCCGCTGCCGTTGGAACGGACCTGGTTCAGTCAGAAATCGACGCGGCGTATGTGATGGCGGAAGCCGAAGCCGCCGTCCTCCGCGCGAAACTGAACGGGCGCAACCGGGTCGAGCGCCTGGCGCTGCTCCCGGCCTCGCTCACGATCTTCGGCACGGCGACGATGCTCGGTCAGACGCCGCGCGAGGTGGCGCGGCTCATTCGCGAGGGGACCCTGAAGGCGACGCGCCGCGGCCGACACTTCCACGTCGATCGCGATCTGATTGAGGGCTACCGCAAGGCCACGCGGTGAGACGGCCGACGGCTCTGTCACGAAGATCACAAAGACCACTCAGACCCACAAAGAACTTCGTGATCTTTGTACCTTAGTGACCTTTGTGGTGAAACCCGTCGGGCGCCTTCAGCCTTCTTTTTCTTCGTACTCGGTCTTCAACTTCGCGACTACCGCCGGATCCGCCAGCGTCGTCGTGTCGCCGAGCGCCTTGCCCTCCGCGATGTCGCGCAGCAGGCGACGCATGATCTTGCCCGACCGCGTCTTCGGTAGATCCGCGGCAAAGAGAATCTGATCCGGCCGCGCGATCGCGCCGATCTTCTTCACGACGTGGTCTTTCAGTTCCGACGCGAGCGTGTCGGACGGCGTATTGCCTTCCTTGAGCGTGACGAACGCGGCGATCGCCTGACCTTTGATCTCGTGCGGCTTGCCTACGACGGCGGCCTCCGCGACGCGCGGGTGATCGACCAGCGCGCTCTCCACTTCCATCGTCCCGAGACGATGGCCCGCGACGTTCAGCACGTCGTCCACGCGGCCGAGCAGCCAGTAGCACTCGTCGTCGTCGACGCGTGCGCCGTCGCCGGTGAAGTACGAGCCATCCTGCCACTGGCTCCAGTAGTGCTTCACGAAGCGTTCGGGATCGCCGTAGATGCCACGCAGCATCGCGGGCCATGGCTTGGTCAGGGTCAGCAGACCGCCGCCGCGCTCGACGCGCTGTCCCTTCTGGTCGCGTACTTCGGCGAACACGCCTGGGAACGGATGCGTGGCGGAGCCCGGCTTCAGCTCGGTGATGCCCGGCAAGGGCGTGATCATGATCATGCCCGTCTCGGTCTGCCACCATGTGTCGACGACGGGACATCGCTCGCGGCCGATGTTCAAGTAATACCAGATCCACGCTTCAGGGTTGATCGGCTCGCCGACGGATCCGAGCAGCCGCAGGGAACTGAGGTCGCGTTTCGCGGGCCACTCCGCGCCCCAGCGCATGAACGCGCGAATCGCGGTCGGCGCCGTGTAGAAGATCGTGACGCCGTGTCGCTCGATCATGTCCCAGAAGCGATCCTTCTGTGGCCAGTCCGGCGCGCCCTCGTACATCACGACCGTGGCGCCATTGGCGAGCGGGCCGTACACGACGTAGCTGTGCCCGGTCACCCAGCCGATATCGGCGGTACACCAAAAGACATCGTCCTCCTTCAGATCGAAGATCCACTTTGTCGTCGCGTAGGTGCCCGTCAGATAGCCGCCGGTCGTATGCACGATCCCCTTCGGTTTCCCCGTCGTGCCGGAGGTGTAGAGGATGTACAGCATGTCCTCCGCGTCCATGACGGCGGGTTGGCAGTAGGACGGCGCGTCCTGCATCAGGCGGTGATACCAGTGATCGCGTCCCTCCTGCAGGTGCACGGGAATCGGAGCGCCCGGCTGCCGCTGGACGACGACGACATGCCGGATGGACGGCGTTTCCCGCAGCGCCTCGTCGGCCATCTGCTTGAGCGGCACGATCTGACCGCGACGGTACCCGCCGTCGGCCGTGACGAGCAGCACTGCCTCCGCGTCGTTGATGCGATCGCGGAGCGACTCGGCGCTGAACCCGCCGAACACGACGCTGTGTACGGCGCCGATTCGCGCGCAGGCGAGCATGGCGATCGCCAGCTCGGGGATCAGCGGCATGTACAGCGCGACGCGATCGCCGCGCTTCACGCCAAGCGACTTCAGGACGTTCGCAAAGGCATTCACCTGGCGATACAGATCCCAGTACGTGAGCGTGCGGCGATCGCCCGGCTCGCCTTCCCAGACGAACGCCGCCTTGTTCCGGCGCGGTCCTCGAATGTGGCGATCGAGGCAATTGACGCTGGCGTTGAGCTTGCCGCCGACGAACCATTTGGCGTACGGCGGATTCCATTCCAGCACGCGCGTCCACGGTTCGAACCAGTCCAGCTCGCGCGCGAAGTCGGCCCAGAACTTCTCGGGGTCGGCGGCCGCGCGCGCGTACACGTTCGGATCGTTGATGTTGGCGCGGTGCCGCCATGTCTCGGAGGGCGGGAACCGGCGGTGTTCCTGAAGGAGCGCGTCTATTTCAGTCATTGCGGCCAGCTGGAGGTCAAGAATTCAAGAGACACTTTTTCCTAGCTAACGATACCCCGAGTCTCCGGATCTCTTGCAGATCGTGTCGGGGAGGTTACTTGATGCGAGTGGCGAGCGCCTGGATGCGGGCCCGCACGTCAGGGCCGAAGGCGGCCTGATCGGGACCGGCGTATTGAAGAAAGAGCCGGTAGTGGTCGAGCGCCAGTGCGGGCTCTCCGGCCCTCTCGTACTGGAGCGCCAGATTGTAGTGGGCGGCGGCACTGTGCTTGTCGATCTCGAGCGCACGTCGCAGGCTCCCGCCCGCGTCGCCGACCTGTCCCGCGGCGGCCTGGGCCAGCCCGAGATTGACGTAGGCGTCCTCGTTTCGCGGATCGATCGTGAGGGCGGCACGCGCCTCGGCGGCCGCTTCGTCATAGCGCTTCTGCTGGTAAAACGCGGCCGAGAGGTTGATGTGCGCCGCGACATAGGCGGGCTCGATCGCAATGACGCGGTGGAACTCGCGCTCGGCATCCGGGAAGAGTCCCTTTGCCATGTAGAGATTCCCGATATTGTTGTGCGCGTACGGGCTCATCTCGTCGCGCTGCAGCACTGCCTTGTAATGCACGAGAGCCTGCTCGAAGTCGCCGGCTCGCTGGTAGTACAGGGCGATCTGGAAGTCGTCGGGCGCGGGAGGTGCGCTCACCGCAGGCGGGTTCGACCTCGGAACGACTGCTGGTGCGCTCACCGCAAGCGGATTCGACTTCGGAATCGACCGATGGACGGTGACGGTCGGTGGCGTCGGCTTCGGCGTCGCTGATGGCGCGGTGACCACCGATGGTTTCGGCGCTGGATTCGACATCGGCGCTGCCGCGGGGACGCTCACCACCGGCGTGGTGTTGCGCGCGGTCGAGACAGCGCGGGTGGACGGGAGAGGCGTCGATGCCGGTATGAGCCACCAGACGATCACCGCGGCCAGCGCGATGGCCAGAGCGCCGAAGATCAACAACGCCGCAGGCGGACGGCGGCGGCCGGCACGATAGCCGAGTGCCGCCAGCACGGCGTCCGCATGGCCGGAGCGCCCTGGTGCCGGCGGCTTCGCGGGAGAACGCCCGCGCCTCAACGCGTCATGGATCAGGCTCACTGGCGATCGGCGACCACCTGATCCGATGTGTGGTAGAAGGCCTTCACCATCCTGCCGGCGTTCCCGCGGTAATGCCAGATCGTCGCGGCGCTGGCGGCCAGCATGGCGGCGACGGTCACGCCGGCCGCAAAGGCCGCCTGGCGCCGACGCATCCACCGGCGGATCGTCCGCTGCGGACGATCGATCTCCAGCAACGTCGCCGCGGTTTTCACATAGCTCGGCACGATGCGGTTCGTGTGCGCCGAGAAGCCGGACAGGAGCGCGCGATCGCAGAGGAGATTAATCAGCCGCGGAATGCCCGCGGTGAAGCGGTGTACGTGCGCGAGTGCCTTCGGCACGAATGACACGGCCGCGCCGCCGCCCGCGACCGAGAGGCGGTGCTGTACATACGCCGACGTCTCGTCCGGCGACAGCGGCTTGAGATCGAAACGGATTGACACACGCTGATCGAGCTGCCGCAGTTCCGGCCGGCGCAGCAGATCCTTCAGATTCGACTGGCCGACCAGCACAATCTGCAGCAGCTTCTCCTTCTCCGTTTCCAGGTTCGAGAGGATGCGGATCTGTTCGAGCACCTGGAGCGGCAGGTTCTGCGCCTCATCGATGATGAGTAGCGCCTGCGCGCGCAGCGTTTGGAGCGACAGCAGGAATTCGTTCAGCGTCTCGATCAGCTCCTGCTTCGACACACCGACGAGACAGCCCCGCTTGATCTCCTCGCGGGACACCACGCCGAAGTCCTGCAGGATCAGGCGCAGCAGGTCTTCTTCCGAGAGAAACGGGTTCAACACCAGCGCCGTGAACGTCTTCCGGTCCAGCTGCTCCAGGATCGCGCGGCACAGCGTCGTTTTTCCCGTCCCGATATCGCCGGTGATGACGACGAACCCTTCGCGCCGTCGAACCGCGTAATGAAGCAGTTCAAACGCGCTGGCGTGCGAGGCGCTCTTGAACAAGTACTTCGGATCGGGTGTCAGGCTGAACGGCTTTTCGGTGAACCCGTAATAGTCCTCGTACATCGCTGCCCTCTCGTCCTGGGAACCTGTCTACGGTTAACGAAACCGGTAACCGTCAACTGTCTATTGCTTACTGTTTACTGCCAACAAGAGTCCCCGGCGTCACAATCGTCGGCTTCAAGAGTACGACCAGCTCGGCGTGTGCCGTCTGTTTCGCCTGCGCGCCGAATAATGCTGGGGCGCCGGTTACCGCTGTCGACACCGTCACCGGACGGATAAGGCCCGACAGCATCACCGTGTTGCCGTCGACGACGCGGGTGACGGTGTCGGCTTCGGTGATCCGGACGATCGGCGCGGACTGCGGGAAACCGGTCGTCCGATCGCCGGCGTGCTCCTCCCACGTGTGGGCCACACTGAGTTGAACGATGCCGTCGGCGGAGATCTGCGGCACCACGGTCAGCGTCAGCGAGGACTCGCCGGGAATCGCAACCCGCATCAACGCCGGCTCGTTGTTGAGCGTCGTCACGTCGGGCGCCCACAGCGCGCGGACGTCGCCTTGCGCCGCGAGCACAGTGCGCAGCGCCGCGGGATCGGCGGCAAGCCCAGCCTCGACGCCTTCTGCGGGCAGTCCGAGCTGCCGGCGGGCCAGCGACCAGTCGATGGATGCCGCGTCCTTCAGCGTGACCTCGAACACCTTCACCTGCAGCCGCACCTGCCGCGAACTCCGCACCTGGAGGGTCTCGAGATACAGCCCGATGCGATCGAGACGCTCGGGAAAATCGGTGATCGTCGCCAGCCCCGCGCGGCGATCGATGTGCATGCGTCCGGTGTTCGACAGCAGCGACGCCACTCCGGCGCCGATGCTCTCGAACGCATCCTCGACCGGCATGCTGGACGTGATCGACGTGGCGCCACCGCCGGCGCCGGTCGATCGCTGCAGTCCGCGCTGCAGGTGGAGGACGTTGACGTCGAACTGCCGCGTTTCGACGCGATGCCGGGTGACGGCGATCACCGTGCCGCGGACGGTGAAATCGAGCCCGAGCGGCGCCAACAGCGTCGCCAGCGCCTCGCGCAGCGTCAGATTCTTCAGCTCACCGCGGAACGAGCCGGTCGCGTCGGGATCGATCGCGACGCTGAACGGCGTTCCGGACGTGAGCAGATGGAGCACTTCGTCGATCGGGCGCGGTTCGGAGAAGCTCACGGTCAGCCGCCGCGGCGAGTCGAGCGTCGCGGCCGCAGCGCCTGGATCAATCCGGGTGACCGGACGCGGCGGGAGCCGCCCGGCGGGCGGCGTCGCGGCCGGCTGCGGCGCGGCCTGTGTCGCACCCTCGCGCGCGCCGGCTCCTGCCAGCCGCGTCACCGGCATCTCCTGCGCCCAGAGGGGGAGCAGAACCGCCGCCGCCGTAACGAGAATGCGCAGCATAAACCGTGAGCAGTGAGGCAGTTGCCAGCCATGCGCGTCCGGCGATTTCCCGGAAACGCGCACCGCTGCACACTTTTTCTAGAGAGGTTTTCGGGACGAGGGGGCAAAAACGTTAGGAAGGGATACCAACTCCCAACTCCCCAAGGTGAGTTCCTTTGGGAGTGGGAGATGGCCGTTGGGAATTGGACGTCGTAGCCTACGCGGGCGGCAGGACCTCGGTTGTGCCGGGGGGCACGTCCTTCTTCTTGAACAGCGCGACGCCGAGCAGCCCGCCGAGCATCCCGAAAACCGCATCGACGACGACGCCGATAGCACCAAAGGCCAGGCGCATGGCGATCGCGCGACCGGCAGCATTCATGCCCATGTTTTCGATCATGCTCCGGTATTGTTCCGGGACATCCGGGTTCGACGCGATGCGTTCGAAGATGCGCTGCTGGAATGGACCCATCGCCATCATGATTGGAATGGACAACAAGACGGCCACGATTCCGCCGATGACTCCGGCGAGCAGGCCCACGAGGGCGCCGTCGGCCGCGGTGATCGGGTATGGGTGGTTCTGCTGCATGAGATATGTGGCGAGCGCTCCGCCCGCCACGACCCACATACAACACACACAGTTGCCGATGCTGATGATGGGCAGCGCCGACAACACGCCGAGAACGAGACCGCCGTAGAGCGCCGGTTGGAGCTTGGGTGCTGGAGGCATCAGTCGTAATACTCCCGTCCAAGATGCGTAATCAGCTCTTCGCCCTGCAGATAGCGCAGGGTGTTCTTCAGCTTCATCAACTGGATGAACAGGTCGTGCTCAGGATACAACCCCGGGGCGTGCATCGGGCTCTTGTAATAAAAAGACAGCCATTCCTGGATTCCGCTCATGCCCGCGCGCTTCGCCAGGTCGAGGAACAACGCCGTATCGAGGACGATCGGCGCCGCGAGAATGCTGTCGCGACACAGGAAGTTCACCTTCAGCTGCATTTTGTATCCGAGCCAGCCGAAGATGTCGATATTGTCCCAGCCTTCCTTGTTGTCGCCGCGCGGCGGATAGTAATTGATGCGGACGACGTGGCAGAGCTTTTCGTAGAGATCGGGATACAGGTTCGGCTGGAAGATGAAGTCGAGAACCGACTTCTTGCTCTCTTCCTTCGTCTTGAACGATTCAGGATCGTCGAGCACCTCGCCGTCGCGGTTGCCGAGGATGTTCGTCGAGTACCAGCCCTCCACGCCGATCAGCCGCGCCTTCAGGCCGGGCGCGATGATCGTCTTGATCAGCGTCTGCCCGGTCTTCAGGTCCTTGCCGGCCAGCGGCGATCCCGTCTGCTGCGCGAGCTGCATGAGTGCGGGAATGTCGGCGCTGAGATTCGGCGCGGCGTTCGCGTAGGGAATCCCTTCCTTGATCGCCGCGTACGCGTAGATCATGCTCGAAGGAATCGTGTCGTCGTTCTCCTCGAGTGCCTTCTCGAACGAGTCGATCGTCGCGTGCGCGGGCGATTCGGTCAGGTACACCTCGGTGCTGCCGCACCATACCATCACGAGCCGGTTCAGTCCGTTGTCCTTCTTGAATCTCTGGATGTCGGCGCGAAGCTGCTCGGCGAGGTCGCGCTTGTTCCTGCCGGTCTTGACGTTGGGACCGTCGAGCCGTTTCACGTAACGGCGATTGAACACTGCGGGCCACGGACGAATCGCTTCGAGCTCGGGGCGGATCTGGTCGAGCAGATCCTTCTCCAGCACGCCTGCCGTCTTCGCGGCTTCGAAGCAGTTCTCGTCGAAGATGTCCCAGCCGCCGAACACCACCTCGTCCAGCGACGCGAGCGGCACGAAATCCTTGATGCGGGGAGATTTCGCCTCGGTGCGTTTGCCCAGTCGCACCGTGCCCATCTGCGTGAGCGAGCCGATTGGCTTGGCCAAGCCGCGGCGAATGGCGATGACGCCGGCGATGGTCGTGGTGCTGACCGCGCCGAGGCCCACCAGCATGATTCCCAGTTTTCCTTCCGGTTTCTCGATCTTCTGCGAGCTTTTCACAACGGGCGACTATACCATTTGGGCAATTTGCAATCTGGTAATTTGGAAATCGGATAATCGCGGAATGACAGAGAGGAACGGAGGCGCGCGTGGCGTTGTTCAGGAAGCAACAGCCCGAGGAGCCGCTGGCGGTGACGATCGCGGCGGTGAAACTCAGGAATCGACTGCTGGCGATCGGCCTGCAGGACACGCGGCTGATCGCAGTCCTCGCCGCAAAGGCCGGCCTCACCGGGCGGGCGTGCGGCGTCGACGCGGACGCGGATCGCGCGACACGGGCCGCCGTCGCGATCGAGCGCGAGGGGGTGCTCGCCGAAGTGACCACCGCGCCCTGGGACCGGCTTCCGTACGAGGACGGCAGCTTCGACGTCGCGGTGATCGGCGGGGTTCTGATGACGCTCGGCGACGCGGCGCGGCGCGCGGCGGCCTCGGAGATCCTGCGGGTCCTGCGTCCCGGTGGCCGCGCGCTGGTGATCGAGCCCGCGCCGCGCGGCGGGTTCGGCGGCTTGTTCCATCGCGAGCCGATCGATCCGAGCTACGCGTCGAGCGGTGGCGCCGTGACGTCGCTGTCCGCCGCGGGATTCGCCGCCGTCCGTGAATTGGCGGAGCGCGGAGGTACGCGCTACGTCGAGGGGATCAAGAAAGGGTGACTATTGGCGATTGCCGATTCACGAATTGCTGATTGCAGATTGAGGATTGGGGCGCCTCAGTCATCAGTCGACAATTGCAAATAACGTGAATCGGCAATCGGCAATCGGCAATCGGCAATGATTATCTGGCGCACGTCAGATGCCGTCCTCCGTCAATGGAGATCGTCTCCCCCGTGATCCACCCCGCGCGATCTGATGCGAGGAACCAGATCAACTCCGCGATCTCTTCGGGCTCGCCCGGCCGGCCGAGCGGGTGCGTCTGCTTCGATCGTTCCAGGAACGCGGCGTAGTTCTCTTCAGTCATGCCGCTGCGGCGGTGCAGATTGGAGACGACGACGCCGGGGTTGACGGCGTTCACGCGGACGCCCTGAGTGGCGAGATCGAGCGCGGCGCACCACGTAAGTTGATCGACGCCCGCCTTGCTCACACAGTAGGCAAGCACGCCCGGAAACGCGCGCAGCCCGGTGACGCTCGACACGTTCACCACCGACGCCCCCGGCGTCGCCGGGGTGGACGCGTGTTGCGAGGCAATGAGCAGCGGCACCGCCGCCCGCATCAGACGGAACGGCGCCCGGACGTTGATGTCCAGCATCTCATCCCATGCGTCATCGGCCGTGCTCTCGATGGTGCCCGTTGCGATAATGCCCGCGGCGTTGACGAGCGTCGTCAGGCCGCCGAGCGCGTCGCGGGCTTTCGCGATGATCGCCGCCGGCGCGCCCGCCTCCGTCACGTCCGCTTCGAACGGTACCCCACGACCGCCGGCCGCCGCGATCGCTTGAACCACCTCTTCGAGCGCCGGCGCCTGACGGCCGACGGCCAGGACGGCCGCGCCTTCGCGCGCAAACCGGATGGCAGCCGCCCGACCGATGCCGCTCGACGCACCGGTCACCACAACCGTTTGCATCCCTGCGTTGTAGCACAACTTGAACACCTGTCTCTGCTTAGCGACAACCGCTGGCCCAGTCGCCGAACAGATCGGGCCGTGATCGGCCGAAAGACCGATGGAACGGCCTTTGCCCCTATGGTCCAACCGGTCAAGAACTTGCGAGTGAACGCTGTGAACGAGCCAGGCGAGCGGCGCGGGGATCATGGGGCCCCCGCGAGCGAGCGGTTCGGGAGGGCCGGCGGGGCGGAGCCCTCCGGACAAGAAATGGACGTTTACTCCGCGCGGGAGATCGCGCGCGCGGCGGATGTCCGTACGCGGGACGTACGGGATCTGGAAGCCTCCGGGGTCGTTCGGTCCATCGACGGACGGTTCTTCGCCGCCGCCGAAGCCGTGTCGGCCGTGCGCGCGCTCGGAGGCATCGCATCGGTTGCCGAGCGTCCCCTGTTTCGTCGCGCGGGTGGGCTGCGCCGCGAACCGGGTCTTCCCATCGCGTTGTCGGGGACGCTGCATGCGGCGATGCTTGGCGGCCTCGTACTGATGACGACGATCGCGATGGCCACACCCGAGGCGCGAACCCATGCGAATCGCTCAGACTTGCGCCTGGTGTTTCTCGTCGCGCCCGGTCCGGGTGGAGGTGGCGGTGGCGGCGGTCAGCGCGAGGCTGCGCCGCCTCCCCCCGCCGAGCGCAAAGGGGTGAGCGTGCAATTGCGCAGTCCGGTACCCGTCAGGCGGCCGCCGCCGCGCGTCGAACCGCCGCCGGTGGTCAGGCACGTCGAGCCTCCACCTGTCCGTCCCGAACCGGCGGTGGTGGCGCCGGTCGTGGCGGTCGCGTCAGACCCGCGCGATCGTGCGGGGATTCCGTGGGCGGCGAAGAATACCATCGCGGAGGTCGACAGTCACGGTCCCGGGGTGGGTGGCGGGACCGGCACTGGCCAGGGCAGCGGCGTCGGCGAGGGCGACGGAACCGGACTCGGCGCTGGATCGGGCGGCGGGACGGGCGGGGGTCCGTATCGTCCCGGCACTGGGATCACCGCGCCGACGATTCAGCGCGAGGTCAAGCCGGACTACACGGAGGAAGGCCGCCGGCGCAATGTGGAAGGCGATGTTTTGCTCGAGATCGTGGTGCGCAGTGATGGAACCGTGGGAAACGTCACGCTCCTGCAGGGACTTGGCGCAGGCCTGGATCAGCGCGCCTCGGAAGCCGTTCGGCAGTGGCGCTTCAATCCGGCGCGGCGCTACGGCGTGCCTGTCGATGTGATCGTCGAGGTGGCGGTGGAGTTCAAACTCAGATGACAGAAGCCAGAGGCCAGAGATCGGAGGCCAGGAGAATCTCTGACCTCTGACCTCTGACCTCTGACCTCTGACCTCTGACCTCTGACCTCTGATTGCATGCACTATGGATACGACCCTCGTAACCGTGACCGTTCTTTCGATGAGCATGGCGGCGGCGCTCAGCGCCATCGTCTGGCGCATGCTGCGGCTGGAGCGCCAGCGGACCGACGCCCGTGTGGCGTCGTTGACGCAGCTCGCGGCGCGGACGCAGACACCGGCGATCGATCTCCCAATTCGGCAGGCGCCGGCGCCCGTTGCGAGCGCACCGCTGTTCGTCGAACGAGAGCACGTGTCGCCATGGAGGGCGCGGGCCGGCGTGATGGTTGCGCTCGGTCTGGTCGGCGTGTCGATCGTGCTGTTCGCGCTGTCGGCGGGCGCAGGCTCGCGTCCGGCGCCGTCGAAAGCGGCGGCCGCCGTGACGGCGGCGCAGCCGGCGACGGCGCCTTCAGCGGGCCTCGAGCTGCTGTCGCTGCGGGACTCCCGTCAGCCCGGATCGCTGACGATCACCGGCCTCGTGCAGAACCCTCGGACGGGGATGGCGCTTTCGCACGTCACGGTCACGGCGTATGCGTTCGACGACAAAGGCGCGTTGCTCGCAAGCGGCCGCGCGCTGATCGACGTGACCGCACTTGCCCCCGGCGATGAGTCGCCGTTCGTCGTCTCCGTTCCCGTCACGGAAGCGGTCGCGAGGTATCGCATCGGCTTCCGCGATGAAGCAGGCCGCGTCATCGCGCACGTCGATCGACGCCAGCCCGGACCCGTTGCGGCAAACTGATGAAGATCATGACGACCCGTCTTTCCGCGCCGCTCGTCACGCTGCTCGTATCGGCGGGCGTGCTCGTGTCGGCGCAGAGCGGCCAGCCGCCGGACGCGCAGTCGTTCAAGTTCCGGACGGCGATCGACCTCGTGAATGTGAACGCGACCGTGACGGACCAGTCAGGGCGGTTCGTGAGCGGTCTGCACGTCGACGACTTCCGTGTCTATGACGACGAGCAGCTGCAGCCGGTGACGCACTTCAGCGCCGAACGGGTGCCGGTGAGCCTCGGCGTGCTGCTCGACACGAGCGGCAGCATGGACGGAGAGAAGATCGTCGCCGCGCGCCAGGCGCTTGACCGCTTCCTCGTGCAGCTGCTCGATCCGCAGGACGAAGTGTTTCTGTACCGGTTCGACAACAACCCGCACCTCGTCGAAGGCTGGACGCACGACAAGCGACGCATCAGCGAAGCGCTCGCGCTGATTCAGCCGCACGGCGGCACCGCGATGTATGACACGGTCGCCGAAGCGGTCCAGCTCGTGCAGGAGGGGCACAATCGCAAGAAGGCGATCCTGATCATCTCGGACGGCAACGATACGAGCAGCCGCACCGACGTGTTCTCGGTCAAGCAGTTGATTCGAGAAACGGAAGTTCTCGTCTACGCGATCGGGATTGACGTCGCAGGACCGTTCGGCGCGGGAGATCCGTTCTCCCAAGTGCACCATCGAGTATTGTCGCAGCAGAGTTCATGGCAGCGGCAACCGCCGCGGACGCCGATACCGTTTCCATTCCCCCTGCCGGGCGGACGCCGTCCGCCACCCGCACCGCCACCAGTCATGCCTCCGACGTCGCCTACGCCGGGCAGCCCCGGATCGCGATCCAGCGGCTCGGACGATCGCGTCAATGTCGCCGCGCTGCGCGACATCACCGACGACAGCGGCGGCCGCACCGAGATCATCCGCTCGACGCGCGACCTGGATCCGGCGACCGCGGGAATCGCCGACGAACTGAGCAAGCAGTATTACCTGGGCTACGCGGCGTCCGGCGCAAAGGACGGCCGCTGGCATGCTATCCGCGTCGAAGTCAGGAATCCGTCGTACCACGTCCGCGCGCGGCGCGGATACGTCGCCGGCAAGTAGCGCAGGGCTTCAGCCCTGCCCAACGCCGGTCTGCGTGACAGGCAGACCTGAAGGTCTGCGCTACGATGCACGCGTGAGACTCGTCGCCACACGTTCGTGGATGGCGCGTCAGGTGATTCTCATCGCGGCCGGAATTGTTACGATTGCTCTTCTGGGGTCGTAATGCTGTCATGACGCTTCGAACCTGGTCATGCCTTCTTGCGCTGGTCGCCATGACGGCGACGGGGCTGGCTCAGCAGCCTACGCAAACGCAGACCCCTCCCTCGCGAGGACAGGGGCAGGGACGCGGCGGACAGGGCGGACAGCGCCAGCCGCAGCGCGATCGCCCGCCGACACCGGCCGGAAGGTCCGCGATCAGCGGACGCGTGCTCACGGCCGACACCAGCCGTCCCGTGAAGCGCGCCCGCGTCATG
>Ga0137379_10001193_pt1 | contig 23671 bp, 20 predicted proteins | sample SagtaG_18_FD_104812 | JGI IMG/M metagenome (GOLD analysis project Ga0137379, IMG submission 104812) | Vadose zone soil microbial communities from Sagehorn Ranch, Mendocino, California, USA - Sage2_L_80_16 metaG | ecosystem: Environmental > Terrestrial > Soil > Vadose zone | place: USA...
GGCGTCGTCCCCGCCCGCCGCCTCGCGGCCGGGCCACGCTCCGGCGAAGCTGTCGTAGGTCTCGCGACCGATCAGCAGCACGTCAGCTGTGTCATAGTCCTCGCCGACCGCGCGGCCCATGTTGTCGTCGAAATACGGGAAGTGCCAGTCGGGGTCGATCTCGGCCACGCCGTCGGCCGAGATGAACAGCGTAGAGATGACCTTCGCCATAGCGGTGATCCCTTCGAGTCGGGTGGTGTCGGTAGGTAGACCGGCGCAGTACCCGAAGCTCATCGGCCGGCGCAAAACCCGTCCTGACGCAGAGTCCCGCATGCAGGGCTCGTCCTGATGCATGCGCGTCGAGATCGAGACTACCGACCGGCGCCGCGGCGAACTCAGGCCGTCAGGGCCGCAGTTGTCAGGTAGCCCCAATGCACTGGCCGGCTGGTGCGAATGTCTGGTGCTCGCTGAGCGTCACGCCGACAAAGCCTCTCGTGAGGTGCTGACCATGCGGACCGGGCTGGCTCCGCAGAGCTGGCTTAGGTAGGTCGTGACCCGGAGAACGTCCTTCCCGGCCCCGCGAGCGGCGAGGATGCCGTCGGGGCGCACCAGGGCGAAGCCGTCGCGTACGTCGGCGCAGCCCTCGACGACGTCGACCAGCCAGGTGCAGCGGCTCAGCCCGGTAGAGCCGAGTGCGGCCCGGGCCCGGGCGCTCGGCACGATCAGCACGTGCCGGCCCCCGCCCAGCACGCGGTACAGCCAGGTGGCGCCTTTCTCGGTGCGAACTTTCGATGTCCGGGAACCGGTGCCCTGGCTTGGGTTCGCGCCAGCCGCCGTCCGCCTGGACGAGCGGGCTCCGGGGGTAGCTGACCGAGACCTGCGACAGCCGACGGGCGGCACGGCGTTGGACCGCTGGCAGGTGGGTGGCGGCCGGGACGAGGACGTCGCGCACCGCGCGCTTCACCGGATGCCGCATTGTCGACCACCCGAAGAGCTTGTTCGTGAACCCGAGAGTGTTCACCCCGGCCGGGAGGCGTTCGGTTTCGTACGTGTCGAGGAGGGAGTCGGCAGCGTGCCCGTCGGCGACTAGGGCCAGTTTCCAGGCCAGGTTCGCGGCGTCCATCATCCCGGTGTTCATGCCCTGGCCGCCGGCCGGGGTGTGGATGTGCGCTGCGTCGCCGGCCAGCAGGACCCGGCCGTGCCGGTATGCCGTCGTCGACCGCAGCTGGCACCGGAAGCACGCCAGCCATCCAGGATCGGAGACCGTGATGGGCCAGGGTGCGCGCTGCCGGACCTGTTCCTGGATCTCCTCGAGGGTCGGCGGTCGGCCGTCACGCTCGCCCGCGTTGGCCATCACCACGCGCCAGCGGTGTCGTGCCATCGGCAGGCAGACGAGACCCCGGCCGTCCGGCCGGAAGAACAGGTGCGAGGAGTCCTCGCTGCCAACCCCGTCGAGGGCGACGTCGGCCAGCAGGAAGTCCCCCGCGTACGGCTGCCCGGCGAAGGCCAGACCGAGTTCGTGCCGCACCCGGCTGTGCGCGCCGTCGCAGCCGACGACGTAACCGGCGCGGATCTCCGTCTCCCGCCCGTCGGCGAAGCGGAGGGTAGCGTCGACGCCGTCACCGCGCCGGCCCAGGCCTACCAGCTCGCTTCGCTGCTCGATCGTGCCGCCGAGCTCGTGCACGCGGGAGCGCGGCAGGCGTTCGGTCTCGGACTGGGCCAGATTCAAGATGAACCCGTAACGCGAACCGTTGCGCGTCATGTCCAGGTTGAGCAGGCTCCGGTGACCGGCGTACATGCGGAAGCGGCGCACGCACTGGCCGTGCTCGATGAAGGCATCCGCGAGCCCCATGGTGTCCAGCAGTTCGAGGGTACGTGCGTGGACCGACACGGCCCGGCTCTCCCTGGCCGGACCGTCGCCCTTGTCGACGATGCGGGTGTCGATCCCGCGCGCCAGCAGCTGGGCCGCTAGCACCAGGCCGGTCGGACCCGCGCCGACGACCAGTACCTGACAGTCATGAAACGAAGTAGTCATGCCGCCAGGCTGGCCCGGACAGGAGGCTGGGTCGTCTGAAGGACTACGTACAAGCACTACGTATTTCGCGACGCGTGCCAGCCGGACGATCAGACACTGCCGGGCAGCAGCCCTTCCTCACGGGCCCATGCGGCCAGCTCGGTACGGTTCCGGAACCCCAGCTTGGTCAGGATGCGGTCGACGTGCACCTCGACCGTCCGCACCGAGAGGTACAGCTGACCGGCGATCTCGCGGTTGGTCAGGCCGCGGGCGACCAGCGCCGCGACTTCGGACTCACGGCGGGTCAGGCGGGACGGGGCACCGCCCTCCGGCGCCTCACTCATACCTAGAGCCATCGCCTCATCCAGCGTTAGCCGGCCGCCCTCGTCGAGGAGCTTCCGCGCCGTGGCACCGGTCGCCTTGCGGGCCGATTCCAGCCAGCCGTCGAGGAGGCCCCGGATCACCTGCGGCCGGTACGTGTCGTTGACCTGCTCGTATGCCGCGGCTGCGCCGGCCAGCAGGAGGGCGGTGCGCGGTCGGCTCTCCTTGGCCGCGAGCCCGGCCAGGACGCTCAGCCCGACCGGAATGGCGAAGCGATCGCCGAGGTCGACGATCGCGGGCACCCCCCCGTGCCAGCACCGCGCGGGCGGTCGGCAGCTCGCCGAGCTGCAGCCGCGTCACGCCCATCAGCTGGAGCGCCCGGGCTTCGACCTGCGGCAGGCCAATCGCCCGGGACAGCCTCACGCATCCTTCGAACCGCTCCAGGGCCAGCCGCTGATTGCCCTCCAGCATCGACGACGCAGCGGCGAAGAACAAGGCGGCGGCAAGACCTGCGTCGTCGCCCGCGGTCGTCTGCAGCTGTATGGCACGCTCGATGTCCGACTCGGCCCCGGCGGGGTCGGGCGGCTGTTCTCGGCTGGCGACGCTGACCAGGAGTTCGCCATCGAGAGCATCTCCAAGCTTTCGTCTTCGCGCTGGTCTGTCACACCCTCGGGCATGAGCAGGCGCGCCAGAAGCTAGGCGTCAACAGCACGGGCCTGCCCTTCAACTCGGTGATGGCCATCGAGCTCAACGCCGACCGCACGATGAACCCGCTGGTCAATGCCGGTGCCATGGCCACCACGAGCCTGGTGCCGGGCACGACCGCTGACGAGAAATTCGAGAGCATCGTTGCCGCGGTGTCGCGATTCGCCGGGCGGCGACTGGTGATGGACGATGACGTGTACGAGTCCGAGGCGGCGACCAACGACCGCAACCGGGGAATCGCCCACCTCCTGGACGGCTATGGCCGCATGTACTGCGACCCCGATCTCGCCACCGACGTTTACACCCGCCAGTGTTCTCTGCGCGTCAGCGCACGGGACCTTGCCGTGATGGGAGCTACGCTGGCCAATGGCGGAGTGAATCCGGTCACCGGTGAGCAGGCCATCGAGACCCGCTACTGCAAGCGTGCTGGCCGTGCTGGCCACAGCGGGGCTGTATGAGCATTCCGGCCAGTGGCTCTACGACGTGGGTCTGCCTGGTAAGAGCGGGGTCGCCGGAGGCATCGTGACGGTGTCGCCGGGCAAGGGGGGCCTCGGCACGTTCTCCCCGCCGCTCGATGCGGCAGGCAACAGCGTGCGGGGCCAGCACATCACCAGGTACCTCTCAGAAGCGCTGGGGCTCAACCTGTTCGCGTCGGCTCCTTTTTACCTGACTACGCCCGAAGGCAATCCCGCATCCGGGGCGGCCGGACTCCGGGATTCCAGCGGCGATGAGTCTCGCCGTGGTAGCCAGTCTGTATCCCGACACGCGATCAACCGCACTCGAGGAGAGCATCGTGACCGCTACCTACACCTTCGACGTCTTTTCCAGCCTCGACGGCTTCGGCGCCGCCAGCGGCAACTGGACCGGCTACTGGGGCAAGCAAGGCCCCGAGCTGCTCGACCGCCGCCTCGACCTGTACCAGCAGGAGCAGCGGATGGTCTTCGGGGCCAGCACGTACCGGGCGTTCGCGCGGATGCTGGCCTCGAGCACCGAGAAGTCCGAGGTGCGTGATCCCTGGGTCACCCGGATGAGGAGCTTGCCGGCCACGGTGGTGTCGACCACACTGGAAGGACCCCTCGACTGGCCGGACGCGACCGTCGTGCGCGGCGACGCCGTCGACGTCGTCGCCCGGCTCAAGCAGGAGTCCGAGGTACCGTTGCGCTCGCACGGCAGCTTGTCGATGAACCGGGCGTTGATGGCCGCCGGCCTGGTCGACCGCGTCCAAGTGACGCTCTTCCCGGTGATCACCGGCCAGACCGGGCTGGACCCGGTCTTCGGGGGTGCGGCCGACTTCGACCTGGAGCTGATCGAGCGCCGGACACTCGACGGCCACATCCAGGAGCTCATCTACCGGCCCGCCCTGCATGCCTGAGTCCGGCCCCCGCACCCCGCTAGGGTCGGCTGGTTCCGGTCGTGGGCTCGAAGCTGACGCCCTTGTCCTGAGCCGACCACCTGGCCACATAGGAGAAGCGGTCGGCGCGGACCAGGCCGTGCCGCCATTCCACCGGCATGGTCTGCCAGGTGGCCAGGCGTTCGATCGCCAGGGCGGGCACCCGGGCGCCCAGGCCAAGCAGCGCGCGCTGCTGCGGGTCGGGCAGGACGGGGCGGATCCGCTCCCAGCCGGCGTCCGGACGGACGGCGCAGCGCACGTTGAGTTCGCGGTACAGCGCGGTCCGGGTGAAATCCACCTCGAGCAGCGGCCCGGCCAGCGCGGCCGGGAGCCACGAGCAATCCAGGACGATGGGCACTCCGTCGGCCAGGCGGAGCCGCTCCAGGTAGACCAGGGATTCATCGGGAGCGCGGCCGAGGACCTTCGCCGCCTCCTCGTCCTGGCGGAGCTCCAGGTGGCGGACGACGCTGCGCTGCACGAAGCCCTGCTCTTCGACCGAACGGAACAGGCTGTACAGCGCGCCCAGCGGCTGTTCGATGGCGCCGTCCCTGACGAACGTCCCGCGGCCCCGGCCACGTTCGACCACGCCCTCGTTCTGCAGGCGGCGCACCGCCTCCCGCACGGTGTGCCTGCTGACGCCGTAGTGCTCGGTCAGCTCGTTGTCGCCGGGGAAGCGGAGCCGGAACTCCCCGCGAGCCAGCCGGCGTCGCAGGTCGCCGAGAACCTGCGCCCATAGCGGCAGGGCGCTGTCCCGGTCGAGGGTCATGACGTCCAGTATGGTTCCCTCCCGGATCGCCGGAAAGCGTGATTGACACTCATGAACGCACCAGCCTTAAATGTACGTACATCCGGAGTTTTTGAGGGGACATCGGGGGCTGACGGCGTGGAAACAGAGGGGGAGACACCGGACGACGTGCTCCAGCGCTGGGTGAAGGTGATCGATCAGGACCGGTGCATCGGCTGCCACGCCTGCACGACCGCGTGCAAGAGCGAGAACGAGGTCCCGCTCGGCGTCACCCGCACCTACGTCAAGTCGGCCGAGGTCGGCGCCTTTCCCCAGGTCCGCCGGGCGTTCCAGGTAACCAGGTGCAATCAGTGCGCGGACGCGCCCTGCGTGGCCGCCTGCCCGACCCAGGCCATGTACCGGCGGCCAGACGGGATCGTGGACTTCGACAAGCAGATCTGCGTCGGCTGCAAGGCCTGCATCGCGGCCTGCCCGTACGACGCGATCTTCATCAACCCGGAAGACAACTCGGCCGAGAAGTGCAACCTGTGCGCGCACCGGCTGGAGATCGGGCTCGAGCCGGCCTGCGTCACGGTCTGCCCGACCGAGGCCATCTTGGTCGGCGACCTGAACGACCCGGGCTCGAAGGCGGCCCAGATCGTGAACCGCGAGCCGGTCACGGTGCGCAAGCCGGAGAAGGGCACCCGGCCGGGCCTGTTCTACAAGGGCGCGCACCAGGCCACGCTCGACCCGCTCGCGGCCCGCCGGCCCGACGGCGGCCTGTTCGCCTGGGCCACCCAGGGCGGCGAGCACGACCCCGGTCACGTCACCGGCGGGCACCCTGGCCGGGCCGGCTCCAGTGCCGAGGCGCTGCTGTCCTACGACGTGGGCCACCACGCACCGTGGGGCTGGCGGGTCAGCCTGTACACCTGGACCAAGGGCGTGGCCGCGGGCGCCCTGCTGGTCCCGCTGATCCTGATCCTGGCCGGCCGGCTGTCCTGGGACGACCCGCTGGCCCGCTGGGCGGCGCCCGCGCTGGCCGTGGCCTTCCTCGGCCTGACCGGGATCCTGCTGATCTGGGACCTGCGTCACCCGTGGAGGTTCTACCTGATCTTCACCCGGCCGCACTGGCGCAGCTGGCTGGTGCGCGGGGCATTCATCATCGGCGGGTACGGCACGGCGGCCGCGCTGTTCCTGCTCGGCTCGCTGGCCGGCGCAGCCCTCATCCAGCAGGTGGCCGCCGGGTTCGCCGGGCCGCTCGGCCTGGCCACCGCGGTCTACACGGCGTACCTGTTCGCCCAGGCCCGGGCGCGGGACCTGTGGCAGAGCCAGCTGCTGGCCCCGCACCTGGCGGTCCAGGCGCTGCTGGCCGGGGCAGCCGTGACGCTAGCCGCCGCCCGGTGGCTCGGGCCGCGGCCCGCGGTGACCGGCGCCGGGGTGCTGCTGGCCGCCGCGGCCGGCGCGCACGTCCTGCTGGTGCTGGGCGAGATCACCGTGACCCACCCGACCGTGCACGCGCACCTGGCTTCGGCCACGATGACCCGGGGCCGGTACGCGCGCTGGTTCTGGCCCGGCCTGGCCGCGGTCGCGGTGGCGGCGTCCGCACCGTGGACCGGCGCCGTGGCCGTCCCGTTCGCGCTGGCGGGCCTGCTGGCCCACGAGCACGCCTACGTCCAGGCCGGCCAGTCGGTCCCGCTCGCCTGAACCGTGCTGCCCGAGGAGGCCTCGTGTCCCGAACCCCCCGCGATCACGACCTGGCCGCGCTGGGCGAGCGTGTGTCGGCCGCGCGGGCCGCCGCCGAGGCCAGGGGCGAGACCTTCTACCCCGGTGCGAGCCGGGTGCACCTGTCCGCCTTCCCGCCGAAGGAACGCTGGGACGACTGGGTGGAGCTGTCCTCGCGCGCCTGGCCCGCGCGGGACGAAAAGCACTACATGCTGGTCCCCACGACGTGCTTCAACTGCGAGTCCGCGTGCGGGCTGCTGGCCTACGTGGACCGCGACACCCGGCAGGTCCGCAAGTTCGAGGGCAACCCCGAGCACCCCGGCTCGCGCGGCCGCAACTGCGCCAAGGGCCCGGCCACGGTCAACCAGGTCACCGACCCGGACCGGGTGCTGTACCCGATGAAGCGGGCCGGCCGCCGCGGCGAGGGCCGGTGGGCCAGGATCAGCTGGGACGAGGCGCTCGACGCGCTGGCGGCACGGATCCGGGCGGCGCTCACCGAAGGCCGCCAGAACGAGATCATGGTGCACATCGGGCGCCCGGGCGAGGACGGGTTCACCGAGCGGGTGCTGGCCAGCTGGGGCGTTGACGGGCACAACTCGCACACCAACGTGTGCTCTAGCGGCGGCCGGACCGGGTTCCAGTTCTGGATGGGCATCGACCGGCCCAGCCCGGACCACGCGCACGCCAAGGTCATCTACCTGATCAGCGCGCACCTGGAGGCCGGGCACTACTTCAACCCGCACGCCCAGCGGATCACCGAGGCCAGGCAGAACGGCGCCAAGGTCATCGTGCTGGACACCCGGCTGTCCAACACCGCCTCGCACGCCGACTACTGGCTGTCGCCGCAGCCCGGCAGCGAGGCTGCCATCAACCTGGCCATCGCCAGCAATTTGATCCGAACGGGCCGGTATGACGCCGAATTCGTCCGGCGCTGGTGGAACTGGGCGGAGTACCTCGCCGAGTGCCGGCCTGACCTGCCGGGCACCTTCGAGGCGTTCCAGGCTGTCCTGGCCGAGCTCTACGCCGGGTTCACGTTCGAGTACGCCGCCGCCGAGTCGGGCCTGGACGCCGCGGTCATCGCTGAGGTGGCCGAGGTCGTCGCCGGGGCCGGGACGCGGTTCGCCTGCCACGCATGGCGCTCGGCGGCGGCCGGGAATCTCGGCGGCTGGCAGGTGTCCCGGACCCTGTTCCTGATATCCGCGCTGCTCGGCGCGGTCGCCACCGAGGGCGGCACCTTTCCCAACGCCTGGAACAAGTTCGTGCCGCGGCCGATCCACGTGCCGCCGCACCCGGGCGTCTGGCAGGACCTGTCCTGGCCGGAGGAGTTTCCGCTGGCCCAGAACGAGCTGAGCTTCCTGCTCCCGCACCTGCTGAAGGACGGCCGCGGCAAGCTGGATACCTACTTCGTCCGCGTCTACAACCCGGTGTGGACCAATCCGGACGGGCTGAGCTGGATGGAGGTGCTCACCGACGAGCAGAAGGTGGGCTGCTTCGTCGCCCTGACTCCCACCTGGAACGAGTCCGCTTACTTCGCCGATTACGTGCTGCCGATGGGGCACGGCTCCGAACGGCACGACACCCACTCGTACGAGCAGTACGACGGGCAGTGGGTCGGGTTCCGCCAGCCCGTCCTGCGCGCGGCCCGCGAGCGGCTCGGTGAGACCGTCACGGACACCCGCGAGGTCAACCCCGGGGAGGTGTGGGAGGAGAACGAGTTCTGGATCGAGTTGTCCTGGCGGATCGACCCGGACGGCGCCCTCGGCATCCGGCGGTACCACGAGTCTCGCGCCTGCCCGGGCCGCAAGCTCACCGTGGACGAGTACTACGGATGGATGTTCGAGCATTCAGTGCCAGGCCTGCCGGAACGGGCGGCGGCCGAGGGCCGCACGCCGCTGGAGTGGATGCGCCGCTACGGCGCCTTCGAGATCAGCCGCGGCCAGGGTGCCGTGCACCGGCAGGAGGTCCCGGCCGCGGAGCTGACTGGCGCGGCCGTCCGCGGGACGGGCCGGGTGTACACGGCCGCGCCCGCGCCGGACGCGCCCAACATCGTCCCGATGGGGGCTCCGGCCCCGGATGACCAAGGCCGCCGCCCGGTCGGCGTGCTGATCGACGCGGTCGTCCGCCGCGGCTTCCCGACCCCGTCCGGGCGGCTGGAGTTCTGGTCCTCGACCCTGGCCGCCTGGGGCTGGCCCGAGCACGCGCTGCCCGGCTACATCAAGAGCCACGTGCACCCGTCGGCGCTGGACCCCGGCCAGGTGGTGCTGCTGTCCACGTTCCGGCTGCCGACGCAGATCCACACCCGTTCGGCCAACAGCAAGTGGCTGGACGAGCTGTCACACACCAACCCGGTCTGGATCCACCCGTCGGACGCGGCCCGGTTCGGGGTGGACCGCACCGGCGACCTGATCCGGGTGGAGACCGAGATCGGCTACTTCGTGGCCAAGGCGTGGATCACCGAGGGCATCAGGCCGGGCGTCGTCGCGTGCTCGCACCACATGGGCCGCTGGAAGCTCAGCGGGCACAGCCAGGTCGGCGCGGGCGGGATGATGGCGACGGTCGCCCTGCGAGCGGAGCAGGCGGGCTGGGCCATGCGGGCTACCGAGCACGTTCGGCCCTATTCTTCTGCGGATCCCGATACGGCGCGCATCTGGTGGTCCGACACCGGCGTGCATCAGAACCTCACCTTTCCCGTCCACCCCGATCCCATCTCCGGCATGCACTGCTGGCATCAGGCCGTCCGGGTCCGCCCGGCCGAGGCCGGGGACGCGCACGGCGACATCGCCGTCGACACCGCCAAGGCTCGCGAGGTCTACCGCAGGTGGATGGCCCAGACCAGGCCCGCCGGGCACGTGTCGCCGGACGGGACCCGCCGCCCCCGCTGGCTGATGCGCCCGCTCAAGCCGGGCGCGGCGGCGTTCGCCCTGCCCGGCGACCGGAGCGCCGGGCGATGACGCATCGCTGGGAGCTGCTCCGGGCCCTCGGCGCCGTCGCCGACAGTCCCGCCGTGGCCCGGGCCGTCGCGGGCCCGCTTGGGCTGGCCCCCCTCACTGACGCCGAGCACACCGATGTCTTCGTGCTCAACTGCCCGCCTTACGCCTCGGTCTACCTCGGGCCGGATGGTGCGCTCGGCGGCGAGGGTGCCGACCGGGCCGCGGGCTTCTGGCGGGCCATCGCCGTCGCGCCGCCCGCCGAACCCGATCACCTGACCGCCCTCCTTGCCCTGTACGCCAGCCTGGGCGAGGCCGCGGCCGAGGCCCGCCGTCCCGCGACGAGACAGGCCCTCACCCGGTCGCGGCAGGGACTGTTCGCCGAACATCTGTGGCCCTGGCTGCCGGCCTACCTGGACGCCGTGGCCGAACTGGCCGTCCCCGCCCTGACCGCATGGGCGGAGCTTGCCCGCCGGGCCATCGCGGCGGAGTTCAGCGCGCAGCCGGCCTGGCCGCGGCTGCCCCTGGCCCTACGCGCCGCGCCGGGCGACATCGGCGAAGGTCGCCGCCTCGTCGATGCGCTGACCACGCCGGTCCGCAGCGGCATCATCGTGACCCGGCGGCGCCTGGCCGCCGGCGCGGGGGAAGCCGGCCTGGGGCACCGGATCGGCGAGCGCCGCTACACCCTGCGCGCCATGTTCGGCCAGGATCCGCAGTCCACCCTGGCCTGGGCCGCGCACGAGGCGATGCGCTGGCAGCATCGCCACGCCAGCCGGGCCGCCGGGGACGCGGTGGCCGGCTGGTGGGCGGCGCGCGCCGGGCGCACCCGGATACTCCTACGGGACGCTAGTGGCCCCCGCCCGACTGCTCGAACACCAGCTGCGCACGGCGCATCCAGTCCTCCCGGCCGGTGACGCGGAGGTAGATCAGGATGACCACGGTGAGCACGAGCACCACGATGAACGTCATCAGACCCCAGAACACGGGTCCGGTGCTGGTGAACGGGGAGAAGTAGGATTTCCACACGACCACGATGCCCGCGGCCGAGGCGATCACCGGGACCACGATGTGCAGGAGCGGGTTGAACTGGCCGCGGCCTTCGGTGAGGTAGTACCTGACCACCCCGATGTTGCACAGCACGTACATCAGCACCAGGCCGATCGTGATCGCGTTGGCCCAGGAGAAGAACACGTCCTCGGCGCCCCAGATCAGCACGCACACGAACGCGAGGGCCTGCACGCCCACCTGCAGGCTGATCGCGTTGACCGGCGTCTTCCTGGTCGGGTTCACCTTTCCGACCATCTTCGGCAGCACGCCGGACCGGCCCATCGCGTACCAGGTCCGCGTGCCGCCGTTGAAGCACGCGATGGACAGGGCGATGGCCGAGTTCAGCAGCGCGAAGAGCAGCAGCACCCAGGCGCCGCCCCAGACCCGCTGGGCCAGCGTGGCGACCGGGAAGGCCGACGCGGTGGCAATGCCGCCCACCTTGCTCACGCCGATGCCGACAAGGTAGCCCCAGGTCACGAACACGAAGTAAATCGTCAGTATGACGACGGAGCCGACCAGCCCGATGGGCACGTTGCGCTTGGGGTTCCTGCTCTCCTCGGCCAGCGGCCCGGTGGACTCCCACCCGCTGAAGGCGAAGATCGAGAACACCACGCCGAGGAACAAGTTGCCCGCCAGGCCGAAGTTACCGGGGTTGAGCGGCCCGAAGCTGAACCCGCCGGGACCCGGCGACGCGAGCCCGGTGAACGCCAGCGCCACCATGATCACGATCTCGATCAGCCCGGTGATGATCAGCGCCTTCTCCGAGATGGAGATCCCCTGGTAGGCGAAGAAGATCACCAGGGCCACGCCGGCCACGACCCAGATCCACCACGGGACGTCCACCCCGTACTCCGCCTTGATCGACGGCTCGAGCACCGTCTTGGCCAGGAACGCCATGGTCAGCGTGGCCACCGGCGGCAGCCAGATCGAGAACAGCACCCCGGCGAAGAACCCCGCGCGCGGATGGAAGGCCCGGGCGATCCAGGTGTACCAGCCGCCCGCCGACGGGAACACCTTGGCCAGCTGCGCCGCCGCCAATGCCTGCAGGCCGAGAAGGATCCCGCCGAACAGGTATGCCCACGGCGTCACCAGCCCGGCGAAACTCACGATGAAGACGAAGGACGCGAGGATCGCGAACGATGGCCCGATCGTGGCGATTCCCTGCATCAGCATTCCGGGGAGGCCGACCGCATTCTCCCGCAGCTCGGTCTTAACGCTGCCCGTGCTCGGCTTGCCAGCCTCAACTGCCATCGTGAGTCTCCTTCCCGTCGCCCACCGGCAACAGGATCACTTCGGCCATGGAGCATCCGCTCACGGATAGATCATCCGTTCACTGGAGTATCGACCTAGCTGGCGGAGCTTGGCAAGGGTTTGGGCCGCTCAGCCCGGATCTGCGATCCCGTGATGGCCAGGACCGCGCGGGATGACCGGCCAGATGTCCGCGACGATGTCGCCCTGGACCACGTGGTAAGCGTCGTACCAGTTCACTGTGCTCGGCGAGTACCCAGGTACGAGCGCCACTGGGTCACCGACCCGCAGCGGGGATCCGCCCGCGGCGTCGAAGATGCCGTGTTCCTCATCGAACCGGAGCACCGGGTGGTCGTGGCCCACCATCGTCACGTCCGCCGGGTCGGCGACCGACTTGTTGCCGGCGTCCACGATGACCTTGCCGCTCTGCCGGCTGATGACCGTGGCCGCGATGGTGAGCGAGTGCTCGAAGCCGGGCACCATCCGCCCGTGGAAGTTGTCCATGACCACGTACGTGCCGGCCTGGATCTCCGTCACGCCCGGGTAGGCCGCGGTCCAGTTCCAGGTGGCGATCCCGCCGGCCGACCGGATCGGGCAGGGTATTCCGTCCGCTTCCAGCTGCCCGGCGACGTCGGTGAAGAACGTCATCGCCGCGCGCTGGCGCTCGTGCCGCAAATCGTGGTCCGGCGTCATGGAGCAGTGCCCTTCGTAGCCGGTGATGCCCTCGAAGCGCAGCCCGGGCAGGTCCGTCACCTGCCGGGCCAGCGCCAGGCAGTCCGCTGCGTTATCGGTCCCGCAGCGGTCCATGCCGGTGTCCACCTCGACCATGATCCCCAGCGTCGACCCCGCCGTGACGGCGGCCGCGGAGACGGCGGCGGCGTTCGCGGCCTCGTCCACGGCGACGAGCACCCGGTGCTCCCGGGCCAGCTCGGCCAGGACCCGGAGCTTGGCCGGATGGGCCACCGTGTTGACCACGAACAGGTCGTCCATCCCGGCGGCGGCGAGGATCGCGGCCTCCCACACCGTGGCCATGGACAGGCCGACGGCCCCGGCCTGCAGCTGGCGGCGGGCCAGGTCCGGGCTCTTGTGCGTCTTGTAGTGCGGCCGGATGGTGGCCGCGCCCATCTGCTTCAGCTCGCTCGCCATGCGGTCGATGTTGCGCTGCGCCGCGTCGATATCGAGCACCAGGGCGGGGGTGATCAGCTCATCACGCCGCTGGCCGATGGCCCTTCCGTAGTCGCGCCTGACGTTGTCGTAGGCCTCGCGCAAGATCCGCGCCGGGTCCGGCATGGCATTCCTCCTCAGCGCGCCCGCGGGTGGCGGGCCATCACAGCTCGGCATTCACGATGAAGCCGCCGTCCACCAGCAGCGTCGCGGCGGTCACGTAGCTGGCATCGGGGGAGAGCAGGTAGGCGATCGTGGCCGCGAGTTCGGTGGGCTGGGCGCCCCGGTGCAGCGCGACGCGATCGTTGTAGTACTTCACCGCGGCCGGATCCTCCATCAAGGGCGCACTCATGTTCGTCATCACCCAGCCCGGCTCGACCGCGTTCACCCGGATGCCGTGCACGCCCAGATCGCAGCCGAGGGCCTTGGCCAGCATGCTGATGGCGCCCTTGGTCCCGCAGTACGCCGTCTGGCCCGGGGCGCCCACGTGGGCCGAGATCGAGCTCACGCAGCAGATCGCGCCGCCGTGCCCCTCCCGGATCATCTGCTTGGCGCCTTCGGTGCAGACCATCCAGGTGCCCCGCACGTTCGTCTCGAACAGGTTGTTGAAGTCCTCGACGGTCGTCTCGTCCCACGCCATGAACGGGTTGATCGCCGCGTTCGATACCACGTAGTCGAACCGCCCGCCGCGCTCGGCCACAGCGCGCACCATCGCGGTGACCTGCTCCGGATCGCGCATGTCAGCGATCACCGGGAAGCCCTGGCCGTCGGCCTCGGCGATCCGCCGCAGCGTCTCCGCCGCGTCCTGCCCGGGCAGCTGGTTCACGGCCACGACCGCGCCCTCCGCGGCCAGGCGTACCGCGGTCGCCTGGCCAATGCCCGTGGTCGCGCCTGTGACCAGCGCGACCTTGTCCTCAAACCGGCGTTCCATGAGCGCTACCTTCCTGGTTTCACGTCATCCCCGGCGGAGTTGGTCAGAAGATGGCGATCGGGTTCCACGGCGACCCGGTGCCGCCGGGCAGCCGGAGCGGCAGCCCGACCACCATGAACTCGAAGCGCCCCTCCTGCTCGCAGGCGGTGGCCAGGTCCTCGAGCTGCAGGCTGTCGGCGGCGAGCATGCCCATCGCGGTGACCTGCAGCGGGTGGATCGGGTAGAGGACGCCCTCGACGTTGCTCGGCACCGTCTCCCCGTCGCCGTCCGGCAGGAACGCGGCGATCCGCCGCTCGTGCATCCATCGGATGGTGTCCACGTGCAGGCCGGCCTTGCCCTGGCCGGCCGGCGGGTAGTCGTTGCTCCACGCGCCCAGTTCGAGGCGGCGCCGGTGATGCCCGGTACGGAAGACGAGGATGTCCCCCTCACCGAGCCGGACCCCCTGGGCCCGCTCGACCGCCTCGAGTTCGGCGCGGGTCACGGCCTCACCCGGCTCCAGCCACCTGATCCCGCGGAACCGTGGCACGTCCAGCAGCACGCCCCGGCCGACGAGCCCCTCGCGGTAGGCCGTCACGTCGAGCGCGGTGGCGCCCTTGGAGGTCATCACCTGCTGGGCGGGCCGGCCGTTATAGACCAGGCCCTGGTAGGCGATGTGGCAGAGCGCGTCCATGTGAGTGTGGCAGTCGCCGTGGAAGGCCAGCCCCACGTAATCGGTGGCAAAGGTCACCCCGCTGGAGCCGATGTCGATGTCGTGGCCCTGGACCACGTGATGGGTCACCGGGCTCGGGTTATCCGGCCCGGCCGCGGTGTTCATCGGGATCGCCATCGTCGCGCGCCGCCCGGACCGGACCGTGGCGGCCGCGGCCCGCACGGTGTCCGCGGTGATGTAGTTCAGCGTGCCGAGCTCGTCGTCGGATCCCCAGCGGCCCCAGTTCTTGACCGCCTCGAAGATCTCGTCGAACTCGGCCAGCGTGACCGGCGCGGGCGGGGTTGGCTTGATCGTGGCCTGGCTCACCTTATCTCTTCCCTCCGCACGGGGACCTGGCACCCGCCCGGACCTCCGCGAGCACTTGCTCAGATGACGGTCATTCGCTCAGCCTTGAGTATCGAACACGTACCGCGATGCCGCAAGGAGCAGCCACGGATTCCCGGGCCGGTCAGCGCGACCGGCCGCGCTGCAGTTCGAGCAGCCGGATGGCGGTCAGCTCGTTGGTGACCAGGACATCGAGGAACCCGCCGTGCAGCGCGCCCAGGATCGCCTCGGCCTTGTGTTCCCCGCCGGCCACGCCGACGACCTTGGGGATGCGCCTCAGGTCAGCGAGCTCGATCCCGATCCGCCGGTCATGAACCGGCAAGTCCACGACGTCGCCGCTGGCGTCGAAGAACTGGCCGAGGATGTCGCCGACCACGCCTCGCTCACGCAGGCCACGGCTGTCTTCGGCGTTCAGGTAGCCCGTGTGGACGATGGTCGCGTCGGCCGTGGGGGTGCCGACGCCGACCAGGGCGTACTCCACGCCGCAGGCCTGTTTCAGCACCTGCTGGATGGTGGGCTCCGCGCGCAGAGCTGCCGCCAGGCCCGAAGTGGACGCCATGATCGGGCTCGGGATCACGGTGGCCGAGGTGAGGGGGGCCGGCTCGCCGGCTATCTCGCCTTTGGAGGACAAGATGGTCTGCAGGTAGCCCTCTACCCCGCCGGTCAGCGTGACCATGTGCACCGGCCCGACCGTGCCGAAGCTCGTGGCCGCGATCACCCGCGAGACGGTCTCGCCCCAGCCCACGCCGAGGCTCGCACCGGGCCGCAGGTGGGTGCTCATGTACTGGGCTCCGCCAAGGCCGATGCGGGCGTTCATGGCGTGGTGATCGAACGGCTCCTTCTCGTGGTCCGGCACGACCAGCGCCTCGGCCAGGCCGAACGTCTTGCGCAGCTCCCCGCTGAGCTCGAAGGCGTCGAGGTACTCGGTATTCAGGTTGATCGACACCAGGCCGACCCTCCGGGCCCGGTCGAGCAGCCGTCCCACCGACGCCCGTGACATCGACAGCCGCCGGGCGATCTCGTCCTGAGTCAGTTCGTCCTTGTAGTAATACCAGGACGCGCGGAGCATGAGCTCTTCCGAGCTCCAGCGTCCCGTGCTCTCAGGCATGCGGGATCACCTGGCCCCCGTCTAGCGGGATCACCGCCCCGGTCATGAACGATGACACCGGGCTCAGCAGCAGGGCGATCCAGCGCGCGACCTCGGCCGGATCGCCGATCCGGCCGAGCGGCACCTGGCTCTTCAGCCACCGGTAGGCCTCATCGAGATCGTCGGCCCAGGTGGCGTGGATCGGCGTATCGGTCGGGCCGGGCGCGATGCAGTTGACCCTGATGCCGGCCGGGGCCAGTTCCCCGGCCAGCGACTGGGTCAGGTAGTCCAGGGCGCACTTGGTCATGCCGTACACGGACTGGCCGGACAGCCGCAAGGTGCCGGATGACGAGCTGATGTTGACCACCGACTTGATCGCAGACTCCCGCAGGGCCGGCAGCGCGGCCTGGATGAGGAAGTAGGGCGCCCGGATATTCGTCGCGACCTGCTCGTCGAATCCGTCGGCCTCCCACTCGGGCAGCGGCCGGTGCTGGCACACAGCCGCATTGTTGACCAGGCCGTCGATCCGGCCGAACGCGGCCAGCGCCGCGGCGATGATACGGGCCGGACTGGCGTGATCGGCCAGGTCGGCCGGTACCGGGACGGCGCGGCCGCCGGCCTGCTCGACCGCGTCGGCGCTCTGCCGGAGCGGGGCCTCCCGCCTGCCGACCAGAATCACCGATGCGCCCGCCGCCCCGAGCAGGCGCGCGGTGGCGGCGCCGATCCCGCTGCCCGCCCCGGTCACGATGACCGTGCAGCCCTCCAGCGCCAAGTCCACGGAGCCACCGGGAACGGCGGATGCGGTGGTAGCCATAGACTCTCCTGTATAGACCGGGCTGCCAAGGACTGTCATAACTCATTCTGAGCAAATGTCAACACTATGAGCAGTCGCTCGGGGGCGTTCGTAGCCGCCGACGGCCAGGTTGCCAGAGGCTAGCTCGCCGTCGGTGATGAACGCCTGGCGGGGGTGCTGCACCGAAGCCAGCGAGACGATGTCCCGGCCGAACAGCGCGGCGGTCAGCCAGATCGCCAGCACCCTGATCTTCCGCTCCCAGGTGGGAACGGCCAGCACGTGGTACCCGCGATGCATCAGCCAGGCCGGGAACCCCTTGATCACCAGGCGGCGGTACTGGAAGATCCCCCGCCCGAGGCCCAGCGTCGCGATCGTTCCGAGGCTGTGGTGCACGTACGCCTTCGGCTCTCGCCCGCGCAAGGTGGCGGCGATGTTGTCCGCCAGCAGCCTTCCCTGTCGCACCGCGTGCTGGGCGTTCATCACCGTCGCGGCCCCGGGCCGGTCCGCGGCCAGATCGGGAACCGCGGCGTTGTCACCGGCACCCCAGGCGTCAGGCACCGGTTCGGCCTCGGTGCCGGCCCGGAGATCGGCGCGGACAATCAGCAGTCCGCCCTCGTCGACGGGCAGATCGGTGTGGCTGCGGACCATCGGGTTCGCGGCGTTGCCCGCGGTCCACACGATCAGCCCGGAATCGAACTCCTCACCGGTCGACAGGACCACGTGACCGTGGCGCGCGGAGACGAGCCCGGTATTGAGGTGGACGTGTGCGCCGCGCTCCTCCAGCGAGCGCACCACCCACTGACCGGGCCGGCCGGATACCTCGGGAAGGATCCGGCCGCGGGCCTCTATCAGGTGGAAGTTCAGGTCCGCCGGGCTCAGCTCCGGGTACGACCGCAGCAACGACGTCGCCAGCGACAACAGCTCACCGAAGCCCTCGACGCCGGAGAAACCACCCCCGACGAACGCCACGGTGAGCAGTCGCCGGCGCAGCGGACCCGGCTCGAGCGTTGAGGCCTGGTCGAAGGCCGTCAGCAGGCGGTCGCGGATCGCCACCGCTTCCTCGACGTGCTTCATGCCGATGGCCTGCTCCGCCACGCCGGGTATGGCCAGCCTGCGGGTCACCGCGCCGACGGTGACCACGATGATGTCGTAGCCGAGCGCGAAATCGGGTCCCTCGGCCGGGTGGACCGTGACCGTCCGGTGCGCGTGGTCGATCGCGGTCACGGTCCCGGCCACCAGCCTGGCCCTGCGCAGGTGCCGCCGCAGGGAGACCGCGGCGTGCCGGGCCTCGACTGATCCGGCCAGCACCTCGGGCAGGAACGGCTGATATGTCATGTACGGCCGGGGATCAACCACCACGATCCGCGCATCATCGCGGCGAAGTTTCCTTTCCAGCCGCCACGCCGCGTAAAAACCGGCGTAGCCGCCGCCAACCACCAGGATCGTCCGCACCTTGTCCTCTATTCTCTCGGTCTCATCAGCTCAGACCGGGCAGCGTGCCGGTTTGTGACACCCCGCGGCGATTCGTGGCGGGGACCCGCCACCACCATCCCCGCCCGGCCACGTTGCGCCCGTGTAGACCCATCGGCGGCCGGGTACCAGCCGATTACCACTGAGGTCGGTGTCGGCAGCTTGATCCATGATTCGGCAATGGCCGCCACGGAGATAACGAACGGTGCGAAATAAATGCGACATTTCAGCACGCACGCTGGCCCGATGCAATAGGCAATTAACCCGATAACTATCGACTTCTTTTCTGTTGTGTGGGATAACGGACCGGTGCGCGAGACGGCCTTATCACCAGGCCATGCTGACCTCGCGCCCGGGCCATGCGCCCGTGCTCACCCCGTCCGGGTGCCAGCCATCGTCAAAGGAGCGGAATTGACTGTGTTCTCCCGAAGGACGGCGCGCCGCGCCGCACCCGAAGGCCGCGCGGCATCGCGCCGCCGGTCCGCGTTCGCGTGGGTAACCGCCCGGGCCGTTGTCCCCGTGGCCGCGGTCGGCGGGCTCGCCGGGCTGTCGCTGGCCGCCCCGGCCGTGACCGCGGCGGCTCCGCCGCCGCGCACCTGACCTCCGCCCGGGCCGTGCCCGCGATCGGCCATCCGATCCTCACCAAGGCCCTCACGGCGCCGATATCCACCTCGGATTGCCGGACCCGGCTGGGCATCGCGTGCTACTCGCCGGTGCAGTACCGGGTCGCCTACAACCTGAACCCCCTGTACAAGGGCGGCATCACCGGCGCCGGCCGGACCATCGTGATCGTGGACTCGTTCGGCTCTCCGACCATCGCGAACGACCTGCACGTCTTCGACCAGCAGTGGGGTTTCCCCGACCCCGGCCTGCAGGTGATGAAGTTCGGGAACGTCCCGCCGTTCGACCCCAATGATCCGACCATGGTCGGCTGGGCCCAGGAGACCACCCTCGACGTGGAGTACGCGCACGCCATCGCGCCCGGCGCGAAGATCGTCCTGGCCGAGACCCCGGTCGCCGAGGTCGAGGGCACGTCCGGCTTGCCGGAGATGATGAACGCCGAGAAATCGCTGATCGACCGCGGCATCGGCGACGTGATCACGCAGAGCTTCGGCGCGACCGAGAACACCTTCCCCGGCTTCGACAGCGGCAACTTCTCCAGTCTGCTGAACCTGCGGTACGCGTTCAAGGACGCGGTGGCCCACGGCGTCACCGTCCTCGCCTCCTCGGGTGACGACGGGGCGACGGACGCCGAATCCGACGCGAGCACCCTGTACCCGTTCCGGGTGAACTCGTGGCCATCGTCGGACCCGCTGGTCACCTCGATCGGCGGCACCATGCTGAACCTGGACAACAGCGGCAGCCGGCTGTCGCCCGACGTGGTGTGGAACGACGGCTTCGGGGTCGGCGGCGGCGGCGTGTCCGGTGTCTTCCCGCGCCCGGCCTACCAGAGCCTCGTCACCAAGGAGGTCGGCAAGAAGCGCGGTACGCCGGACATCTCGATGAGCGCCGGAGTCAACGGCGGCGCGTGGGTTTACTACTCTTTCATCAACCCCGGCTCCCCCTGGCACATCTTCGGCGGCACCAGCGAGGCGTCGCCGATCTTCTCCGGCATCGTCGCGCTCGCCGACCAGGTGGCCCACCACCGGCTCGGCCTGCTCAACCCCGGGCTCTATCTCATGGGCGCGCTGAGCCAGCACGTCAGCAGCACCGGGATCGTGGACGTCACCTCCGGCAACAACTCCTTCGCCGGCGTCACCGGCTTCGACGCCGGGACCGGCTACGACCTGGCCAGCGGCTGGGGCACGATCGACGCGGCGAAGTTCGTCCCCGCGCTCGCGCGCTTCGGCTGATCTCGCGGGTCCAGTTAGCACCAGACGACGCCGGCCCGGGTGTTCCCGGGCCGGCGTCGTTATGTCTGGCCTACAGGCTGATCCAGCCGGTGACGATGGGAGCCTGGTCCGAGCCCAGCCGGCAGCGCAGGCTGATCTGGCCGGACGGGACCTCCTCGGCGCTGAACCGCCCGTGCGTGTCCGCCTCGACGGTGGTGACACCCTGACCGTGCCTGATGTCCACCGCGGCCGACTGCCTGGGGATGAGCTGTCCCATCAGGCGGCGATGGTCCCCGCCGCCGGTGATCTCGAGCTCGATGGTCAGGCCGCTGGCCCGGAACGACAGCTGCCGCCACTCCGGCCCGCCCCGGACGACGGAGGTTTCGGCCCCGTCCACGAACGAGGCGTCGGGGACTAGCTCGGCCGGCCTGGCGTCATGCTGGTTCACGCTGTTAATCCTTCCCGGTATTGGCCGCTGTGGAACCGCGGCCTGGGAACCATCCCGCTCGGTAGTAGTCTACCCTACACGACTAGTGCCGACCGTTTGCCCCGAGCCTAGGTTCAGGACCGGGCCTTCGCCGGGCACGGCCTGCGCGCGGGCCGCGGCGAGCACCGCGTCGGCGGCGCGGCGGCCGTTCTCGCCGGTGCGCCCTGGGCGCATAGTATTACGTAATACTTGTAATACGCGATACCCGTTGGAGGCCGCGGTGGTGCTGAACAGCAAGGGGCAGGTGACGATACCGGCCCATCTTCGCGCCAAGTTCGGCTTGCGTGAAGGCGATGAGGTCGAGGTGGTGGAGGTCGGCGGGGTCCTGCAGATCGTCCGGGCTGAGGGGGCGCAAACCAGGGGTCAGCGCCTCGTCCGGCGGCTGCGCAACACCGCGACGAGCGCGGACGTCGAGGGAATGAGCACCGACGAGATCATGGATCTGCTCCGTGCCGAGTAACCCCGCGGCGGTACGACCAGCCACGCTCGTCGATTCGTGCGTGATCCTGGATGTGGCCACCGGCGATCCGCGGTGGGCGGACTGGTCGGCGAGCCGGATTGCCGAGGCCCTGGACACGGGCCGGGTCGTGATCAGCCCGCTCATCTACGCCGAGGTATCGGTGGGGTACCGGTCGGCCGAGGAACTCGATGACCTGCTTCCGGCCGGCGACTACGAGCGCGAGCCGCTGCCCTACCGGGCCGGCTTCGCCGCGGGCAAGGCCTACCTCCGGTACCGCCAGAGCGGCGGCGGCAAGCGGTCCCCGATGCCGGACTTCTACATCGGCGCGCACGCGGCCGTGGCCGGTTACCGGCTGCTCACCAGGGACGCGAGCCGGTACCGGACCTATTTCCCGAAGCTAGAGCTGATCGTGCCCAGCGCCTGAGCCAGACCGCCTGGTAACCACGCCTTCCCAGGGACGAAGGACGCCAGGTGACGGCGGTGCCTGCTCGGCGGAGGTGGTCAGCAGCACCTCGCCCGCCTCGGCGGGCAGGCTGGCCGGCTGATCGGTGAAGTTCGCCGCCACCACCACCGGACCGGTCCGGTACGCCCAGACCCCCTCGGTCACGGCCAGGTTCTCGAAGTCCGCCAGGCCCCGGCCGAGCTCGGCCCGCCGCAGCGCCAGCAGCCGCCGGCACAGCGACAACGTGGACTCCGGCTTGTCGCGCTGGCCGGCCACCGTGCGGTCTGCGGGGGGGTTCGGGGGGGTCGTCCCCCCCGGAGCTAGCAGAGTGCGGTCTGCGGCCATGGGCAGCCACGGCGTCACGCCGGGACCGGTGAAGCCGCCGCCCGGCGAGCCGTCCCACGGCATCGGCGTCCTGGCCCGGTCACGGTCGGCGCCGCCTTCCAGGTCCAGCGTCGCGTGGTCGCGGCGCAGCGCGGGCGGCACGTCGACGTCGGTCATGCCGATCTCGTCGCCGTAGTAGAGCACGCTGGTGCCGGGCAGGGTGGTCAGCACCAGCAGAGCGAGCCTGATCTTGCGCTCGTCGCCGCCGCACCAGCGGCTGGGGAACCGGCCCAGGTCGTGGTTGGAGCCCATCCACACCGGGCCCGCGCCGGGTGGCAGCGCGGCCAGCGTCTGCTCCACGATCTCCGCCAGCCGGCCTGGGTCGAGGTCGGCGAGGGCGAACGGGAAGTTGAACCCGAGCTGCAGTTCGTCGTTGTCCCCGTAGTAGGCGGCCAGCCGCTGCGTGTCCGGGACCCAGGTCTCGCCGAGCAGCAGCCGCTCGGGGGAGTAGCTCTCGGCGATCTTCCGCCAGTCGCGGTAGACGCCGTGCGTCTCCGGGCGGTTGCTGTTGTAGACGAACCGCAGGCCGAACACGCCTTCCAGCGGGTTGTCGCTGTCCAGCGGCGGGTTGTCGCGCAGCTCGGCGTCCTTGTACAGGCCGTTCGCCACGTCGATGCGGAACCCGGCCACGCCCCGTTCGAACCAGAATTCCAGGATGCGGGCGAATTCCTGGTGGACCGCGGGCTCCCACCAGTTCAGGTCCGGCTGCCCCGGCATGAAGTTGTGCAGGTAGTACTGGCCGCTGTCGTGCCACTGCCAGGCGGGCCGGCCGGTGAAGTCGAGCCAGTTGTTCGGCCGGCCGCCATCCGGCCGGGGATCCGCCCACACGTAGTAGCGGCGGTGCTCGGCCTCGCGGCCCGACGCGGCGTCGGCGAACCAGGGGTGCGCCGAGCTGGTGTGGTTCGGCACCAGGTCGAGCAGCACCCGCATGCCCCGCTGGCCGGCCTGCTCGATCAGCTCGTCTAGGTCGGCGAGCGTGCCCAGCTCGGGGTGGACGCCGGTGTAGTCGCTGACGTCGTACCCCCAGTCGTCGTCCGGAGACGGCATGGTGGGTGACAGCCAGACGGCGTCCACGCCGAGCTGGGACAAGTAATCGAGCCGCTCGATGATGCCGCGCAGGTCGCCGTACCCGTCGTCGTTGCTGTCCCGCCAGGACCGTACGTACAGCTGGTAGATGACGGCACCGTGCCACCAGCGGCGCCCGTCCGCGTTCTCGCTCATCTGCCTCCTCATGAGGGTCGCCGTGCGACCGCGCCAGCCTACGCTCGCGCGGTCGCGCGCTTGCTTTCGCCTGCCGCCGAGCCGACACTAGTTAGGTGACTCCGGTTGTCGCCTACCTCCTTCTGTTCGCACTGCCCACGGCGGTGGGGTTCGCGCTGATCGGCGCGTGGCGGGCGGCCAGGTGGCTCGCCGAGGCCCGTTACCGGGCTCGTTTCCAGGCCCAGCCCCCCGAGCCGATCGAGCGTCTCCAGGCCGACCTGCGCCGGCTGCGCTCGGAGCTCGAGGACACC
>Ga0137379_10001230_pt1 | contig 23396 bp, 21 predicted proteins | sample SagtaG_18_FD_104812 | JGI IMG/M metagenome (GOLD analysis project Ga0137379, IMG submission 104812) | Vadose zone soil microbial communities from Sagehorn Ranch, Mendocino, California, USA - Sage2_L_80_16 metaG | ecosystem: Environmental > Terrestrial > Soil > Vadose zone | place: USA...
GCTCGATTCGCCGCTGGGCCGGCCCGCCCGTGTAGTCAACATGTCCACGCTCGGCCACGCGCTTACAGAACTTGGTCAGAATACGAATGCGAAGACCGAAGACGGCCCGCCGGTCCACGCGCTGTTTGTCTACAACTCGAATCCCGGCGCCGTGGCGCCCAACCAGAATGCAGTGCGCCGTGGCATGGCGCGACCTGACCTCTTCACCGTCGTGCATGATCTCTTTTTCAACGACACCACGGATTACGCCGACTACATCCTGCCGGCGACGACATTTCTGGAGCACACCGATATACAAGGCGCTTATGGGCACTACTTTGTGCAGCTTTCAAACCAGGCCATCGAGCCTCCCGGTGAGGCGCGGTCAAATGTCTGGCTCTTTGGCCAGCTTGCCCAATGGATGGGCTTCACCGACGACTGCTTCCGCGACACCGAGGAACAGTTGATCAGGCAGGCCTTGGCGGTCGGGCTAGACGGGCACTCCACAAATGCGGGAATGGAGCATATCAGCCTCGAGGATTTGAAGGAGCAGGGTCACATTCCGCTCGCGTTTCATCGGGAACCAGACACCGCGCCGTTCATGCCCTATTCATCTGGGAAGTTGCCCACCCCGTCGGGGAAGATAGAGTTCTATTCGCATACTTTGGCTTCGCGCGGCCTCGATGCACTTCCAGCGTTTATCCCTCCGGCTGAATCTCGCTGGGGCAAAGCTGCGGAGCGCTTTCCGCTCGAGTTTCTGAGCCGCAAGGCCGACAACTACATGAATTCAACCTTTGCCAATCTCGAGGGGCATCGCAAGATGGAGGCCCGAACCAGCCAGCGGCTCGAAATGCATCCGATCGACGCGAAGGCGCGCGGCATCGAGGGCGGCGACGAAGTGCGCATCTGGAACGACCGCGGATCGATCACGCTCACGGCGATGGTGGACGGCTCGGTGCCGGCCGGGGTGGTGGCGGCGCGACTCGACTGGGCCAAGCTGCACCGGGATGGCTCCAACGTCAATGCCCTCACCAGCGAACGCCTCACCGACATTGGCGCGGCCGCGACGTTCTACTCCACTCTGGTTCAGGTAGCCAAGGCTGATATGGCGGGGCAGAAGCGCTAATTCTTGTAGCCTAGCGAATTACCGGTCCCCGGCGCATTGCGCCGGATGAAAATCTCCCCACGCGATCGGCCGACAACGAATTTACGCAACAACGGCAAAGACGGTAGACTGAACCTATGACGTGGATGCCTTTCTTCATCGTACTGATCCTTGCCATCGGCTACGTGTATATCAAGCGCGCGGGTCAGGTTCCGGCAAAGGAAGCCTCCGAGTATTTGAAGAAGGGTGCCATGGTCATCGATGTGCGAAGACCGGATGAGTTCAACTCGGGCCACCTGCTCCAGGCCTACAACATGCCTCTTGATCAAGTCGACATGATGATGCCCGGAGTAGTGAAGGATAAGAACAAGTTTCTCCTGTTGCATTGTGCCAGTGGAATGCGCAGCAGAATGGCCAAGAAGAAGCTTGAAGATCTGGGTTATAAAAACGTATTCAACCTTGGATCCTACGACCGCGCGGAAAAGATCGTCAGTCGTCGATAGGCTGTAATCTTATTGCTCCATGGATTCGCCTTTCCTGCTACGCCTCGCCATCGAAGACGACATCCCAGCGCTGCACACTCTGATCGAGAGTTCCGTTCGTGTTCTGTGCACGGGGTCCCCTACGACGGGCCCTGGTCGTTGGGGTGGAGAAGCCGGCCATTACACACCCAGCCAAATTAACGGAGCGCTGGGGACTGTGCTCGGACTCGATACCCAACTCCTTCGCGACAATACTTACTTCGTCGCTGAATCCATCGACCAACATGCACAACAGCCGAAGCTCGCGGGATGTGGCGGGTGGTCAAAACGCAAGACGCTATTCGGCGCCGATCGCGGTCCGGGGCGCGAGCCGGAATTGCTCGACCCTGCGACCGATGCCGCCAAGGTGCGCGCGATTTTTGTGCATCCAGAATACGCACGCCAGGGGCTGGGCTCGCTGATCTTGGCGACGGTTGAAGACGCAGCGCGCCAGGCCGGATTCCGTCGCTTCGAAATGGGTTCAACGCTCACCGGCGTGCCGCTCTACCTGCTCAAAGGCTACGTCGAGGTCGAACGCATCAACGTTCCGCTCGGTAATGGCGAGGCCCTGCCGGTGGTGAAGATGGTGAAGAGCGCGGAGTAGCTACTCTCATCCCATGTTTCCAAACGGATCTTCAATCGAAGCGCTCTGCGGCGTGAGTAACTCCGCGCCGGAATCCGTTACAAGCAGATCGTCTTCGAGGCGAACTCCGAACTCGCCGCGAATGTAGACCCCGGGCTCGTCGCTGAGCACATTGCCGGCTCGCAAGTGCGGATTGAGATCCCATCCGAACATGTTGTTCTTCACGAAGTAGGGCCATTCGTGGCCATCCATGCCGAGTCCATGGCCGACTCGGTGCGTGAAGTAGGTGAAGCCGGGACCATAGCCGCCATCGACGATAACCTTGCGCGCCGCAGCGTCAACATCGGCCGTGGCGGTGCCAGGCCGAGCAGCCTGGAGCGCTGCCGTCTGGGCCCGCTTTACAAGATCGAAGACGGACTTCATCTTGTCTGTCGCTTTGCCAAGAACGAACGTGCGCGTGATGTCGGAATTGTAGCCTTCCACAAGACAGCCGTCGTCGAGCATCAGGATGCTGCCTTCGCGCAGCGTTTGCAATCGGCGTGAACCATGGGGCGCCGCGGTGAACTCGTCGATGTTGAGGCTTGCTTCGCCTTCGAAGCCCACGCGGCGATAGGACGCACCGATCAGGGAATGCACATCTGCGGTCGTCATGCCCGGGCCAAGCGACTGCGCGACAGCGCGGTATACGAGCAACGTGGCGCGGCTGGCCAGGCGCAGACACTCGATTTCGTGTGCGTCCTTGATCATGCGGCAGCCTGCGGTAACGGGCGCGGCGCTGACAATGGCGAGATGCGGATTCGCGGCGCGAATACCCTCGGCGAAGACGAACTTCATATTTTCATCGAGGCCGACGGTGCCGGTCGCGAGGCCGCGATCTTTCAAGCCTTTGCCGAGCGCAGTGTACGGACTTTCATCCTCCTGCCAGGCGATCGCTTCGGCGTCTTTACCCAGCGGGCCGGTTTCGAGCAGCTCTCGTGCGCGGCCCTCCTCAAATGCAGGACAGACAAGGAACGGCTTGGCGCGCGCGGGAATAACCAGGGCCCACATGCGCTCTTCGCCGTTAAGGCGCAGGTCCGCAAAGTAGACCGATGAGGTTGTGCTGTTGCCGAGCACGATGGCATCGATCTTTGCCATGACCATAATCCGCCTGGCTCGCTCGATGCGTGCTTGCCGCTCCGCCACAGTGAAGGGTCGCGCATGGCCTGTGAGCACCGGCAACGCTGCAATCGCGGGTGGCAGCGGCTTGCATGGGGATTCGGCCTCGGTTCGCGCCCGCTGCACGCCCAACATCGCAGCCGCCACAGTCGCGGCACTCACACCAAGAAATCCACGACGCGAAAATCCAAAAGTGGGGGCCATAATCCTCCGTTGGAAAAGGCGATAGCCCCATCTTAGCGGTGTGTCTCATGCAGATGATCGTTTATCCGTCTTGAAGGATAGGGGCTTCACAAGCTGCGGAAAAACCTGGCTTTCCTATGACGGAGGGAGCGTGGGGCTTCCAGCACCACGACGAACTCCACGGAATCGGTGGGCTTTAGCCCCGGGCATTCTCATGGCGCGACGCTGAATCAGACTTTTTCAGCAACCTGTTTAGCCCTTGAACGAAGCCTCTTCGTGCGCGTATTCCTGCAAACCCCGCGACATCGCTTTTTGCAGATTATTTCCGTCCCTCGGCGCAGACTGGAAGTTGGAGATCGAGCCTGGGAACGTGACTGCATGCACGTTCATGCCGGACATCAATACCGCAATGCGAAACAAAAAGCGCAAATAGCCCCCAAAAATGCCCGTAAGTCCTTACCCGAGAGGATTCTGCAGCTAACTCTATTGCTGAGAGGACTTTGCAGCGCAACCCTGTCTGCAGGCCCTTGAAAACAAGGAACTTCTCTACAGAGTATGGGTGGGGGGTACGAGTAGCGGTACGGACCGGGGACACCGCTGACAGTTGGAGCCGGGGGACCCATCCACCCGGTACAGCCAGGGGCATTTCATCAGAACGCTACATGTTTGAATCGGAGTATCCGCTGGACAAGTACGTCCGCATTCCAATTTCCTAGAACAATTTGAGACCTGTGCGGCAGAGCCAGTTAGCTTTTACCACGCATCCGGAATCGCCAGCGTCATGCAGTGCGTATGCACGACTTCGCATTGCAGCATGTCTTGCGCGAGCAGATTCCATCCGACAAATCCCGCGAATTTCCCGCTGGGAGACTGTGCCACGGTTGGCGCGAGGCCTTCGCCGGTCTCTGCGCTGTAGTCCTCGTGCATCGAGCCCCATTCTGCAATGTCGCGATGAAGCGCACCGGCGAGAGCAACCGCAAGCCATCGCGATTCTGCGGGAAAGCCATACCGGCGCAGCGCGATCCAGTCGAAAAAGTTGGCGTTGATCCAGATCGGACCGCGCCAGTTGGAATACGGGTCGATAATCGCGTCGTTGTTGTAAGCCGCGTCGCTCTTTGCCAGGCTGCGAAACCCGTACTCCGAGCGCATCTCGGCCGCATTGAGAAGGTGCAAACGAATCATGCGTCGGCCTTCGCCGCGCGAGAGCAAGCCGTCAACCAACGGCAGAAATCCGGTCCAGTCGATCACGCGGATAACTTCGCCAGTATCGCGCCGGCGATTCCAGAACATTGCGTCCTTCGCCGACCACAGTTTCCGCAGAATCGCACACCGAGTGGCAAGCGCACGTTCGCTGTATCCGCGAGCAGCCTTGGGACCGCCGAATCGGCTGGCAAGCACAGCCATGGCGAGGTATTCGCGCATCGCGTAGATCGAAGCATCAACCGCAAGAACCGCGCTTCGATCTTTTGGATCGTTGGTAAGCGCAGCATTATTGTCTGCGCCGGACTGCATGGCGTTGTCCCAGAACCACAGGCCCCACTTCGCGTCGTACTGCGTGCGCTCGCGATAAGCAAGAATGCGCTGCATCGCGGGCCATATCGGGCGCAGCCATTCATAGTCTTGCAAGTCCTCGGCAGCGATCAACGCGCCCTGCGCGAGAAACGGCTTCATCGCAAACTTGCCGAACAGCGGTCGTGGTCCTTTCGGCGTGATGCAGCCAGCAACGTAACCATCGGCATCAGTCGACGAAGCAAAGCCGAGCACCCAGTCGCGAAGATACTTCGCATCCGTCGCATTCTGGTTCGCCCAGTGCAGGCCAATGAAGAATCCGTCCCAGTCCCACATCTGGTTGTAGTAGCCGGCAGGAATCAGATACGGATACTTGATATACCCGTCCGCCGGCCGAATCGTCTGCGGCGCAAGCCGTGCGAAATCAGCCGAGATATCCGCGTAAAGCGCAGCATCCGAGACTTGGGAGTTTGAGGCTTGGGCTGCGCTAGAAAATCTCAGGAGCGCAAAGAAGATTAAGACGGAGATAAATATTGAGCGACGCAAATCGCGAGTACTGTAAGAAGACACGTACGCAATGATAACCCCTCACCAAGACACTCATTCCTTACGAGCTTGGAGCTTCTTGTACTCAGCTTCAAACCAGATATGGTAATCGGCAATTCCTTGGTCCAAGTCTTCGGCGGTAATGGCTTTATCGCCGTCCGTTGAACTGAAGATGATCTTTCCGTTGATTCGGTGCGCGACAACTGAGGGGCGCTGATTCAGCGCTTCGTTGACTTCCTCCAAGAGCAGAACAACCCTCTCGTAGTAGTCAACGTGAATGAGCATTCCCACAAGTGTCGCCTGTTCATTTTTCTTGAATGAATAATCCAGGTACTCCGTGGCAAGCCTGATAGCGTGCTGACTGATCATTGCTGTCTCCTTTTGCAGCGATTCGTGAACGTGGGAACAAACTTGGAAGGCGTCGTGAGATTCTGCTTTCCCTTGAATCCAATATCAGAGTCCCGATCTCGTTCTAATGTGCCGAAGTGCCAGGCAATATTTCAATGTAATCCAATGCAGCAGGATCCGCATCATCCGGAATTCCTTCAACGTGAATCACATCGCCCGGTTTCAGCGTGACGCCGCGAACAATATGCCGCGTGGAGTTATCTCCGTTCGGCCGAACCGATGGCAGCTTCGCATCCGCAGCCCAGCTTGCATCCTCGCTCGTCGCAGGCTGTCCGTTGACCGACACCGCGAATTTCGCCACACCACCTTGCAGGTCGAAGTATTGGACCGCAATGTCATGGCGGCCGGGCTGGCCTGAATAGGTCCATTCGGCGGTGCACGTTGCCTCCCCGCACGAAACGGCTTTGCCGCCTGACGCGTCTTCCCACGGAGTCACGTCGATGACTTTGTAGCCAACGAGCCGCGCATCTTCCGCTTCCAGCCGCCGCGGATAATGTCCCGCTCGCCCACGTTCGTCGGGAATGCCGCTGAGCTTGAGAAAATACTGCACGATCGCGTCTCTCCACACGATGGCGTGACCAGCCTGGTATTCAAGCCGCGCGCGCATCTCGTCATAGAGATGCTCGTCAATGTGCCCGCGCAGCGAAGCCCAGTCGTCGACGAACTGTACGGCCTGCGCCGCTCCTTGATAGTGGCTGTCATAGATGTACTGAATGACGGTCTTGCCCGAGTGCAGCTTGTACGTATAAGGCACGTGGTGAAAGAAGAGCAGCAAGTCGTCAGGTGTTGTTGCAGCCGACTCATACACGCGCGCAACATCCGGCGAATACTGCCCGGCGAATCCCGTGCCAGTCGCAACGCTGCGATCGAAGCCGACGGCATCGCGATCGGCCTTGTGCCATTGTCCCCAGCCGTTGTTCTCACTAGCCTCGATTCCCGGTCCGTAATGACTGCCCGTGATGTCAGTCAGCGTCTGCATCCCGAGCGGTCCGGTGTAGTTCTCATAGGCTGGCAACGATTGCATCAGCATGGTTCCAACCGTGCTGACAACCATTGGATCGGTGCTGATGGACTGACGCGTCCATTCGACGGCGATTTGTTGCGGCGTGAGGCTCGGGTCCCACGTAAGACGGCCGAAGGCGTAGAGATTCGCCAGTGCCAGCGGCGAGCTAAGCCATGCATTGCGGCCAACGCCGGCGACTCCGACCATTCCGCTGAGTCCTTTTCTGGCGAGTATCTTGTGCACCGGCGTCGATGCGCCGCCGACGCGCATGTCGAAGTCGAGCACCTGCTTCCACATCGGCGCAAGGTAAACAAGGTGGCGCTGCTGGCCGGTGTACTCCTGGGTAATCTGCAGCTCCATCGCCTGGTTGGTTTGAGTGAGACCACCGAAAAGCGGTGACACCGGCTCGCGCGCCTGGAAGTCGATGGGTCCTTCCTTCGTCTGCACAATAACGTTCGCCGCGAAGTTGCCGTCGAGCGGATGGAAGATGTCGTAGGCAGCTCGGGCGCGATCAGCCTTTTGGTCGTGCCAGTCAAGGTGATGGTTGTAAACGAAGGCCCGATAGAGCACGACGCCGCCGTGTGGTGCGAGCGCGGCAGCCAGCGTGTTGGCTGCGTTGGCAGGAGTGCGGCCAAAGCTTGAAGGGCCAGGCTGGCCCTCGGAATCGGCCTTCACCGTGAAGCCGGCGAAGTCGGGAATGAGTGCGTAGATTTCGCTGACTTTGGCAGCCCACCAAGCCTTCACCGCCGGATCGACTGGATCGTAGGTTGAGAGACCGCCAATCTTCTGCGGGCTGGCGATGTCGATGCTGATGGCGAGCCGAACGCCCCACGGACGCATCGTGTTCGCCACCGTCGCCAGACCTCGAATCACCTCCGACGAAAGAAACGGCGCGGCATTGTTTACGTTGTTGACGTTGCAGCCGTTGATGCCGACTGAGGCGAGTAGGCGGGCGTATGCAGCAACGGGAGCGAGGTCGCCGCGGACGTGGCCGTTATCGAAAAAGATACTGCGTCCGGCATATCCTCGCTCGATGGAGCCGTCAGCGTTGTCCCACTCGTCGACCCAGCGGATCGGCATCGCTGGACGTTCGCGCAGATTCGAATAGCTCATGTCGGCGCCTTGGGCTAGGTTGCGCAAGAGCGCGAAAACGCCGTAGAGCACGCCGCGGTCGCTTCCCCCGATAATGTCCAGCTCTCGAACGAGCTGCATCTGATTCCAGGAGATGAGGAACTCATCCTGCTCGAGCTGCAGTATGCTGGATTTGCGTCTCCGCCAGCGCATCTCTTGCGTCGTACCCAAGACGATCATGTTCGGGCTGGCTTCGTGACTGGCGTTTGAAGATAGGGACCGCAAACCCCGCTCTAACTCCATGGCCGCAGTGCGTTCGAGCGGGCTCTCGCCAAGAACCGTGACGCGGGTTGGCAAGCTGAGTGGCTTGCCAGTCGCCTGGTACTTAAGCCAGGCTTGGTCGGCTGTTTGGGCCAAAGCTGCGCAACAAACTGCAAGTGGTAAAAGCACAAGCGCAGCGGCTCTCAAACGTACCTTGATTTTCACGGTTCCATTCTATGCTGAGGGAGTTAAACTTCAGGGCGTCGCAACCACGGTTTTCACAGATGCGAATTGAAGGAGCATTGAGATGGCGGACATTGAGCATCGCATTCAGATCGCTGCACAGGCGCCGCAAATTTATCCCCTGTTTGCCACTGCCCAAGGCTTTCGGCAGTGGTGGGCAGCCGATGTGTCGGAGGCAGACGGCGCCGTCGAGCTTGGATTTTTCAAGCGCGCCACTGTCTATCGGCTGAAGCTTGTCGTCGACGCGGCGCCAACCCTTGCCGAATGGATTTGTGATACCGGTGACGAGTGGGGCGGAACGCGGCTGATCTTTGAAGTGAAAAGTCAGGGTTCGGGGAGCGTAGTGCGCTTTGTTCATGCCGGCTGGAAAGCCGAATCGGATTATTTCTACTCCTGTACAACGACGTGGGGTGAGTTGATGTTCCGATTGAAAGCGGCTGCGGAGGGCAAGTCGCGCGGACCACTCTTTCTCGCCGACAACATGGCGTATTAACGCCGATCATTTTGCGAAAGCGCGGTCAGGCTCAGCTCATTCCTCGGAATCACATTCTCTCCATGCCGGTGTGTATCCAACCGGTCTACCATGTTCGGCCCATTGGGGTTCGCAGTTGTAGACTAGTGTTCGTGTTTTGAGGAGGTTGCTTACGATGCCGGGGACAATGCAAGCGGTTGTGAAGGCTCACGCAGCGCCCGGCATTGAGATTCGCGAAGTGCCGGTCCCAACGCCAGGCCCTGGCGAAGTGCTGGTGAAGGTTTCGGCTGCCAGCGTCTGCGGAACCGATCTGCACATCTTCAACTGGGACCCTTGGGCGCAGGGACGCATCCATCCGCCGCTGATTCCGGGACACGAGTTTGCCGGAGCGGTTGCAGCCATCGGTCGTGGCGTGACTACCGTAAAAGAAGGCGATCTGGTCAGCGCCGAGATGCACGTGGCCTGTGGCAAGTGCCTGCAATGCCGCACCGGCCTGGCGCACGTTTGCCAGTTTGTCCGTATTCTCGGTGTCGATGCCAACGGCGCGTTTGCGAGCTATGCAGTAATCCCCGAGGCGAATATATGGAAGCTGTCGCCTGCGATTCCGCATGACTATGCAAGTTTGCTTGACCCATTGGGCAACGCGGTCCACACCGTTCTATCGGGACCGATCGCCGCGACCTCTGTAGTGGTGACAGGCTGCGGAGCGATTGGACTGTTTTCAATTGCGGTTGCCAAGGCGTGCGGTGCGGCAAAAGTCTTTGCCATCGAAGTCAATGCGCATAGGCGCGGCGTCGCCGCTGAGATGGGCGCGGACCTCGCACTGGACCCCGCAACTGACAACGTACGAGAGCAAATTCTGGATGCGACCAACGGTACCGGCGTTGACGTGCTTCTGGAGATGTCCGGCGTTCAGTCAGCCATGGCGCTCGGATTCGAGTTGCTGAGAACCGGCGGCCGCGCATCGCTGCTGGGAATTCCTTCGCGGCCCGTGGAATTGGATTTTGCGCGCGACATCATCTTCAAAGGCGCCACCGTGAAGGGCATCAATGGGCGCAAGATGTTCGAAACGTGGTTCCAGATGGAGGCGCTGCTGGCTGCGAACAAGTTGGATCTGGAGCCAGTGATTACGCATCGGCTCAAACTGGCGCAGTTTGCCGAAGCGATGAAGCTGTTGCAGTCCGGCGAAGCCATTAAGGTGGTCCTCAAGCCGGAGTGATAAAGGCACGGGGCAGGGTTCGGCTCAGTCTTTCAGAGAAATTTTTCGAACGCCAGCTTTAATACCGCTTGGTCAGCGCTGCGGGTGGTGGGCCTTGCTTGCCGCCGAGCAGCCAATCCACGGTGTAACGGACATCCTCTTCTCTCGCTTCTCCCATCACGCGGGCCACGACTTCACCTTTGTCGTCGAGCACAATCGTACCGGGAACGATGTCGCCGAGACCAAAATCGCTAAGCATATCGGTGTCGCCGCCCACCCAGCTATCGAACGAGACGTGGAGCCTGGCTAACGTGGCGGGAATCTTTGCGCGGCTCTTCGGCTCATCGATGGAAATGAATACGAAGCTAACCGGCTTTCCCGCGTAGGAAGCGGCCAACTGCGACAACCGCGGCAGCTCTTCCTGGCACGGCCCGCACCACGTAGCCCAGAAGTTCACGACGACAATCAGCCCATGAAGCGCAGAGAGCTTTCGCGACTGCCCGTCAAGTGTTTTAAATGTCGGATCGGGCAGGCGTTTTGCCGCGAGCGGCACCGCCACCATCAGTGAAGCGAGCATCAGCGCCCTGCCAGCCATTCGAGATGCGTTTTGCAGCATAGCTCCCGAGACTATCCATCCGCGTCGTAACCAGCCTCCATCTAAAGGTGGACATCATCCTCAACCGGAAGAGCGACGACTTTCGGTCTACGGACTGGTAGCTTCGGGGACATTGTCAACGCACGGACTTCCCCGCCGTGCGGTACGCCCCCAGGGAATCTTTGAGGCCAACTCACAACTGTAACAAGGGAGATATAAGGTGAGAAACTTCCTGTCACGGGCAGCGGCTATTTCTGTCGCTCTCGTCGCCGCACTAGTCTGTAGTCAACCCGTCGCCCACGCCCAGGGCTGCGTCGCCGCCCATTCTCCGCAGCCAATCATTTCGGGGCTCAATCCTGGAACCGAGGCCAGCGCCCGACACTACGCAGGCACGAACATTCTGCATGGCCTGACCATCACCACCGGCTTTCGCGTCTACAACTCGTTCCGCCATTACGTCGGAACCGTCTACCAGGTGCAGCGGCAAACTCAGCACAGCGCGGTGGTAAATCACGTCGATCTGTTTGAAATGGACCTGAATTACCAGCTCACACCGCGAGTCAGCCTGATCGCGAGCGTACCGGGAATGATTGCGTCGCGTCATGGCCAGTCCAGCCCGCTCAACGTTTACCGTTCCGGCGGGATTGGCGATGTAACGGTCGGTGCGCAGTCCTGGATTTTTCGGCCACCGACCGAGAACCACGGCAACGTAAACATCTCTGCCCAGTTGAAGCTGCCTACGGGCATCAACGACGCCAAGGGTACCAAGATACTGAAGAACGGGACCACCACCATCCTGCCCTTCGACGAGTCGATTCAACCGGGAGACGGCACGTGGGGTTTCAGCCTTGCCACCGAGGCGTACCATCCGGTGATTTGGAAGACGGCGGCGTATTTTACCGGATCCTGGCTTTTCAGTCCGCAAGATACGACCGGCGTGATCACGGGTCGTAGCGCCCCCGGGGAAGGCGTAGTTTCAGCCGCCGACCAGTACCTGTGGCGTGGCGGCTTCTCGCGGCCAGTGACAGGCGTGAATCTCCTCCGCGGCCTGGCTTTGAGCATGGGTGGTCGCATGGAAGGCGTTCCGGTTCGCGATGCCCTTGGCTCCAGCAATGGCTTCCGGCGTCCCGGATATGTGATTTCGATTGAGCCAGGCATGATGTACTCTCGCGGCCGGACCTCGTTCTATGCGAGCGGCCCGTGGGCTATGGAGCGCAATCGCAAGATCAGCGTGACCGACATCGCAAACCATACCCACGGCGACGCAGCCTTCTCCGATTACACGGTGATCGCCGGCCTGTCGCGGTCTTTCTAAAGCTGTGTTTTTCGAAAGAATGGTTGTTCAAAGGGGCCAGGGCATCTTCAGGCTTGGCGTACACCACAAGCGCGAAGATGCCCCGGCCGTTTTAGTTTTCCCAGTTGACGGTGACTCGGCGGAGACCTCGGACGGCGTTTGATAAGTAAATAGTGTCGGCGGTTTTGAGGTCTTCGAGATGAAGAATATTCTCCTGGATTTCAGGCCGTGTTTCGAGCATGTGGCGGCGGTAAACGCCCGCCAGCAGTCCACACTCGACGGGCGGTGTGAACCAGAGACCGTCTTTCTCAATGAAAATGTTGCTGATGGCGCCTTCGGTGACCTCGCCGCGCATGTTCAGAAACAGCACATCCGCAAAACCCGCTTCCTTCGCAGCTTTCCAGGCACTGACGTAGAGCGGGCGGTGCGTTGTCTTGTGGAAGAGAAAGCGATCGCTCGGGTCGGTTCGCTGCGGTGCGATGCGAACACGCGCTGTGTTCTCTCCTTGTGCCGATTCATGAATTGCTTCGTGCTCGATGGCGATGCAGCCATCTGGGCTGAGCAATAGCCTTACTTTGTGCGGTTGCTGATCCGGAAAACCGCCGGCCGCAGCGAACAATTCAGCTTCGATCTTTGCGCGGTCGAAAAGGAAATCGAAGTATTCGGCGGAGTCCGCGAGGCGTCGGAGGTGCAACGCGAGGAACGGGTAGTTCCCGCGCCATTGAAGAGTTTCAACCAGGGAGAACGGCTTCTCGCTTCGTGTGAGGAACTCCGCTTTCAATTCGCACTCACGGAACTCCTCGGCTGGATTGGAGTCGATGACGATGCCGCTGCCGACTCCCATGGCTCCCGTATCGCCGTCGAGCTCCAGTGTGCGAATCGCCACGTTGAAAACAGCGCGCTCACTCGAAAAGTAGCCGATGGCTCCGGTGTAGACGCCGCGAGGCCCATCCTCAATCTGCGCGAGCAACTGCATGGCGCGCACTTTGGGAGCGCCGGTGATGGAGCCGCAGGGAAATAGTGCGCGAAAGACGTCGTGCCAGGCCACGTCGTTACGAAGATCGCCTGCGACCGTCGATGTCATCTGCCATAACGTCGGAAAGCGTTCAACCTCGAAGAGGCTCTCAACGCGAACGCTGCCGAATTCACACAGGCGGCCGAGGTCGTTGCGGATGAGATCGACGATCATGACGTTCTCGCTGCGATTTTTCAGGTCGTTGCGGAGCCACTCGGCGACTTGGATGTCTTCAGCCGTATTGCGGCCGCGGCGTGCGGTGCCTTTCATCGGCTTGGCCACGATGCGGCGCAATGCGCTCTTCTTCTCAACGCGGAAGAACAGTTCCGGCGAGAAGCAGAGAATGTGACGACCGGCCTGGCAATGCAGCAAGGCGCCATATTCCACAGGCTGGCGGGCGCGCAGGCGCGCATACAGCGCGTCGGCACGCTCTTTGATTCGCATCTGCAAGGGGAACGTGAAGTTGAGCTGATAGACATCTCCGGCGCGAATCCATTCGTGAATGTCACGAATGCGCTCGGTGTATTGCTGCTCGTTGAGTGTGGCATTGACCGCTATGGGATCTGGATGTGCCGCCTCTGCGGCCGGGGGGGGAAGAGTCGCACCTGCCATGCCCGGGGGATCGCCGGCTAAAAAGGCTCCTGTCGCATGATCGAAACTGTAGCTTCGTTCGTAAATGCCCATCCACGCAAGAAGAGAGTTGGCGCTTCGGGGCGGCCCTGCAACTTTCGGTTCAAAGACCGGGCCGCACTCGTAAGAAAAGAACCCGGCCGCGAAATGACCTTTGCGGGTTGCGCTCTCAATTTCCGCAAACATGCTCGGCAAGTCGCGAGACGCTCTCGCCTCAATCACGCGCAACGGCGCGATGAAAAGCTGACTGAGTGGCGCGCCGGTGCCAGGTTTCGAGGTCTCGAGAAGAACCGTAGCCGGCGTTTGCTCGACCAACGCATAGACTTCCGCGGGAAGAGAATGCCAGAGTTTCATGGCTGATTGGCAGCCGCCTATTGAGTCACAGTCAACGCCAAAGAGGTGGTGTGCGTTGTGGCGGTGATTCCATTGCTTGACTGCGCGTTGACATTGATGGTGTAGGTTCCCACCGGGGTTGGGAGGTTTGGCGTCGGACCATGGTTGCGGTAGTTGTAGAGCGGCGAACAGGCAGTTGCGCCCAGCACCGTAACAAATCCCACGAGCGCCAGCAGCAACAAGCGGCTAAGCCACCGGCGACGGCGAGCCCCAAATGCGAGACCGGCGAGACCGAGAGTTCCGGGCAACAATACGGCCCAGGCCACAGGGTTCGATCCGGCGTGCGCGGCCTTCGCAATCGACGCGGCCTGGGTGGCGATGACCATAGTGCTTGTGATTGCAGTGGTTGTAGTCGACGTGATCTCGACATTTTCCGGAGTAAAACTGCAGCTCGTCTGATCAGGCAACCCTGCACAGGAGAGCGTGACGAACATGGGAGCCATGAGCGAAGCTGCGTTGATTCCCGTGACCGAGGCTACTACGGATCCCGATTGGCCTTGCTTGAGTGTGAGCGTGGTAGGCGCAACCGCAACCGAAAAATCCGGAGCGGTTCCCGCGACTGCGGTCACCGGGGAGGTCAGAGAGGCGGAAACCAGGTGCGTAGCGTCGCCTTTATAGGACGCGGTGAGGCGATGAGAGCCGGCCACAAGCTCAACCGTTGCCGTAGCCTTGCCCTTGGCATCGAGCGCCACGCCGACCAGCGGTTTACCGTGGTCGTTGATGACGACAGCGCCCGCCGCCGGCAGTTCGTCATCGCCGGTGACAGCGATATTAAGTGTGGCTTTCGTGCGTCCGCCCTGGTCATGGGTCTCGGCGCTCAGGGTGGTGTGCGTGGACACGGCCCGCGAGCTGTCCGCCGCCAGAGCCAACGCGGGCATCGCCAGGGCGATACCAAGTCCTGCAACTATCTCAAGCCGCAGACCGCGGCGGAACAAACTTCTCACGTGCACCTGCTCCAAATCTAAAGAAGAAAACAGCGTACCGCCCGGATGTCGCAGCGTACTCCCATTGTATCCGGCTGAGGTACGGACGGGCCAACCGTCCCCCCAGGTTCTCCCGGCGTACGGTGGTTGGACGCATCGCGGCGAGAAAGGCTGCCGGAATGGCTTTGAACCCCCCAGTTTGCCAGTCCTGACGCCGCCCACAGCAACTCGGCGTCGATTTCGCGGTCAACTCTGGCGCGGCAGGAGATGTTGGCGAAGCAGCGGGATATCGCCATGGGCTTCTCCAACGACTCAGCTACTCATTGCGAAGGGCCTGCATGGGGTCGATGGCTGCGGAGCGGCGAGCCGGGATCCAACTCGCCAGCATTGCCACCGTGAACAGCAAGGCGGCAACCGCGACTAGACTGACCAAATCTGCAGACTCAACGCCATACAGTGTGGTGTGCATAAGGCGGCCAAGGCCGTAAGCACCAACCAAGCCGATGCCTATGCCGAGCAGGGCGAGACGCATTCCGCCACGTACGATGAGCATGACGACCTCGCCGCGACGCGCTCCGAGTGCCATGCGGACGCCGATTTCGTGCGCGCGCTGCGCCACGGCGAAGGCCATAACTCCATAGATGCCTACCGATGCCAGTAGAAGTGCGACGGCGGCAAATGCGCCAAACAGAACCATGCCAAAGCGGTCGCTTGAGCGTTGGTCATCGACGACCTGCTGCATGAATTCAAACTTGTTGACGGTCATGCCGGGAGCGGCTGAACTGACAGCGGCGCGCAGGCCGGTGGTGACAGCGCCGGGGTCGGCAACGGTGCGAACGGCAAGGGCAACATAGGGCCATCCAGCCTGCCACAGCGAGATGTACATCTCCGGCTGGACTATGCCGGTGAGGTGTTCATTGTCGAGGATGTCATGGAAGACGCCGACGATCTGATATTGAACTGGCTGCGCGATGTTGTCGTTGCCAGTAGGTTCGATCCGCGGCATAAGCAGGCGCTGAGTGAGAGGATCGGCGCTGGGAAGATAGCGCTTTACGAAGGTCTCGTTGACCATGATGGCCAGCGGAGCGCCTAGTTTGTCCGCGTCTGAGAGAAGGCGGCCACGGGCGAGACGAACGCCGAAGGTATTGAAGAAGCTGGGCGAGACTGCTTCAAGATCGGCCACGGACAAATGGTTTTTGTCAAAAGGCTGGCCGGCTACGGTGAAAGGGAAACGGTCGTAACCGTGCAGGGGGACACCTGTGGTGAGTGCGGCGTCAGCTACTCCGGGCACGGCACGGAGGCGGTCGATGAGTTGGTGCTGTTGAACAATGGTCTGCTCGGGTGGGGAAAACTTTTGTTTGCCGCCTTGGGGAGTGGCGACCCGCGGTTGTAGTTGTCCGACAACGATGCGATCGGCGGTGAAGCCAATATCGATATGACTCAGGTTCCAGAAGCTGTGCAAGGCCATGCCTGCGCCGGCCAACAGAACAAGCGCAAGCGCGACCTCAGTTGTGACCAGGACGGCCTGAATGGGAGTGCGGCCACGACCGCCGACGGAGCGCGAGCCCTGTTTCAGGGTTTCACTCAGATTGAGGCGGGAAGCTTGCCAACCCGGGGCACATCCAAAGAGAATGCCCGCCAGCAGCGTTACGCCGATGGCGAAGAAAAGAACCGGCGTATTTAACTCGACCACAGCCTCGGCTGTCTGCTTGGCCAGGTCTGGAAAGATGGCCATGGCTCCTTTCATGATTGCCCACCCCATGCCGATTCCGAGTGCTCCACCGACCAGAGCGAGGGTCAGGCTTTCAGTAAGAAGCTGGGCAAAGACCTGTCCGCGCGTTGCCCCCAGCGCTGAGCGGACGGCAAGCTCCTGTTTGCGCGATGAGCCTCTGGCCAGAAGCAGATTGGCGACGTTGGCGCAGGCAATGAGCAAGACCAGCCCCACGGCGGCGAGAAGGAGCCAGAGATTGCGCTCCACTTTGTGATCGAGCCAATCGTTTTTGAGTGGTTCTACGCTCACAGAAAATGCGGCTGCTTCGCTCCCCCCATTGCGCTCGACTGCGAGCCTACTGTCGATGACCGAAAGCTCCGCTTGGGCCTGGGCGATGCTTACGCCGGGCTTGAGACGGCCGATCACGTTGCCGAAATGCGGTGTGTGTACGCCGGGCGGCACTATCAGGGGCGTCACGAACGGGACGCCGGTACGATCCGCCGAACTCGCCTGCAGGACTCCAATCACCATGTAGGGCTCGTCGTGGATCAGAATGAATTTGCCTATTATTCCGGGATCGGCATAGTAGCGCTCCCGCCAAAGACGATGAGTAAGGAGCACCACGTGGTCCCTGCCCGGCAAGCCCTCGTCGGGAAGGAAATCGCGGCCCAGAGCCATCCGCAGTCCAAGATTCCTGCTGTCGAAGCCAGGTGTGACTTGAAGTCCTGCGGCTTCGTCCTCCGAGTGGTCAGGGTTGGTGAGATGCAGCACGTTCCACGACTCGAAATCGAGGCGCTGGAATGAATGGGATTGGGCGGCATATTGGGCATAATCCTCGCCGCGGGTGGCATCTCGCTCGCCCTTGTAATGCGTCCAGATCACAACCAACTGATCGGCATGTGGATAGGGCAGCGGGGCGAGGAACGTGGCCCAGATGATGCTGAATATGGCGACCGTGGGGCCGATGCCAAGGGCTAGCGCGAGGATGGCGGTGGTGGCGAATCCCGGGGAGCGCCGCAGTTGACGCAATGCGAAGCGAATGTCGCGGCCGATGCTGCCGACCGCAAGGGTCGCATCCGCGGCAGCTACTCGCTCTTTTGTCGAGGTCGGATTGCCGAAGCGCAGCAGCGCATCGCGGCGGGCCTCCTCGGGTGACATGCCGCTGGCGATGTTGTCGTCGATACGCAAAGCGATGTGCGACTGCAATTCGGCGTCGATCTCGCTATCAACGCGCGAGCGGCGAAACAGATTGGCGATGCGGCGGAATGCGGCCATGGCGTCCCTCTCTTCAGGCGTAGCGCAGCACCGCGCGTACTCCCTTGACCAGTTGATCGAAGCTCTCCTGGGCCATCTCAAGCTGGCGGCGCCCTTGCGCGGTCAGCTTGTAGTACTTGGCGCGGCGATTGGTCTCGGTCATAGCCCACTCAGCAGCGATCCAGCCGCTCTGCTCCATGCGGTGCAGTGCCGGATAGAGCGAGCCTTCTTCCACGCGCAGCATATCGCCGGAGGCGTTCTGAATGTGGAGAACGATGCCATATCCGTGAAGCGCCCCGTTCTGGGCCAGAGTTTTCAAAACCAGCAAATCGAGCGTTCCCTGAAGATCGTTCTTTGCCATCTGCTACCCCTAGATTCCTTGGTATAGAGAAGTCTAGGCATAGACAGCTATGCGTGTCAAGAACGGGGAAGGCTCGGATCAGGACTCCGCGACCGTGACGGGCCACGGCTTCGTGGTGAGCATCGATCTGGACGCCCCCGATCCTTGGGTGCCGGAAGGGTCGCGAATGTTGCGTGGAGTCGGGATAAGTCGATGCGCAACGCTGCGGGAGCGTGGTGCTAGGCCCTGATCCCTGATCCCTGCAACCTGGCCCCTGCTTTTTCGCGCTATCCTTTCTGTTTGAGGTGGAATCCATGACCGATACCGCTACGCGCCCACAGCTTGGATATCTGACTGCCGCAATGGATGAACTGCGCGCCAAGGGCACTCATTTCAAACTGCGCATCCTCGACGACCAGCAGGCGCCGCTGTGCCACTACGACGGGCGCGAGGTCATCAACCTGGCCAGCAACAATTATCTTGGCCTGGCCAACCACCCCAAGCTGATTGATGCATCGTTGGCGGCGGCGCGGACTCTGGGCGTGGGATCGGGAGCTGTGCGGACCATCGCCGGGACCATGCGCATTCACATGGAGCTTGAGGAGAAAATCGCCCGCTTCAAGAACGTCGAGGCCTGCGTGGTCTTCCAGAGCGGCTTCGCAGCTAACGCGGGCACCGTGAGCGCAATTCTCGGCAAAGATGACTTCATTCTCTCTGACGAACTGAACCACGCCAGCATCATTGATGGGGCGCGGTTGTCGCGGGCCAGGATCAAGGTCTTCCGACATAAAGACGTGACCCACTGCGAAGAATTGCTCAAGGAGATCGCCAACGAGCCCGGCCACAAGCTGGTGATTACCGATGGTGTTTTCTCGATGGATGGCGACATCGGCCCCGTAGACAAGCTCGCTTCGCTGGCCGAGAAATACGGCGCCATTATGATGGTCGACGACGCGCACGCCTCCGGAGTGTTGGGCCGCAACGGCCGAGGATCGATCGATCACTTCGGCATGCATGGCCGCGTGGATGTGCAGGTGGGCACACTCTCCAAGGCCATTGGCGCCCTGGGCGGATATGTCTGCGGGTCCAAGGATCTCATTGACTTCCTCTACCATCGAGCGCGGCCGTTTCTGTTTTCTACTTCGCATCCGCCGTCGGTAGCGGCTACCTGCATCGCGGCATTCGATATTCTCGAGCAGGAACCGGAACGCATCGAGCGCCTCTGGTTGAACACGCGCTACTTCCAGGAGGAGTTGCGACGCGCCGGCTTTAATATTGGCGGCATCACGACACCTGCCACTGAGACACCGATTACACCGGTGATTGTCGGCGACGGCCGCGCGGCCATGGAATTCAGCCGCGAGTTGTTTGAAGAAGGAGTGATGGGAACGGGAATCGCGTTTCCCACCGTGCCGGAGGGCAAAGCGCGCATTCGCCTCATACTGACCAGCGAACACACGCGCGTGCAACTGGATCGCGCACTTGAAACGCTGGAACGGGTGGCAAAACGGATGGGAGTTCTTTAGCCTGCAGTTCTGACCAGGTCCCACGTGACTCTTTGCCTCGTTTCACAGAAGAAGATAATTTTCTGCAAACTCGCTGTTGATAACTGCAAATTTTGTAGGGGGGGGAGGGGGGTACCTCATTTCCCTGAGTTTCTGACCCGACCTTCCTGTCTGGATGCATCCCTGTATCAATCCTGTGCCACTCAGACGAAATTCTCTGCAAAGGAGCTTCGCAAATGTGCGTTTGCCGAACCTTTCTTATGGCCGCACTGGTTGAGACACCGACTGGGTTAGGGAACCCCTCGTACAATAAGGACCAATGATCGCTCATTTGCGCGGCAAGCTGATTTACAAGCAGCCCGGCCAGGCCATTGTTGAGGCGGGCGGCGTGGGATATGACGTCACCATCTCCGTGCCTACGTTCACCGCGCTCCCGTCGGCGGGCGCGGAGGCTTCCCTACACATTCATACGCAGGTCAGCGAGGATCAGATTGCACTGTTTGGATTTCTAGATCGCGAGGAGAAACGGCTGTTTGAACGGCTGATTACGGTCAGCGGCGTGGGGCCGAAGCTGGCCATCAAGATTCTGAGCGGACTTTCGTCGGAGCGGACTGTGCAGGCGATTCGCGGACAGGATCACGCGCAGTTGACGCGGATTCCGGGCGTGGGCAAGAAGCTGGCGGAGCGGCTGGTGGTGGAGTTGAAGGACAAGCTGGACGACTTTGCGGTGGCTCCGGTGCAGTCGAGTGTGGCGGGGCCGGCGGTGGACGATGTGTTGTCGGCGCTGGTGAATCTTGGGTATCAGCGGCCCGCAGCGGAGAAAGCGATTGAGCAGGCGGTGGCGAAGGACAAGGCGCTATCTGGAGATTTTGATGGGCTGTTCCGCGGGGCGCTGAAGGTGATTCGATAGGGGACCTCATGCCTTGGCAGGTTGGAATCGTCGTCGATGATCGACTCAATCTGGGCGCATTGCTTGGGTGGCTACCAGTCTGGGCCTGGGCTACCGACGAAAGGTGCGCACAAATCGATGAATTGCGGGCGGATTGGGGGGCACTCTGGGAGCCTGAGCCATCACTTACGCTCATCAATACGCCGATAGGCAAGGAGCCCGTGGAAGCAGTTCTCGGTCAAATCCAAACGATTGAGCTGCATCACCCGCAGATGGCGGCGATTCGCATATTCGGACTTCCCGATTCGGATGGCCTCAGAAAAGGGATGAGTATTTTCGGCTACAACTTCGCGTCCGCCAGCAGTGAATGGGGAGTGTATGCGAGACCCATGGCTGACTTGGATGATGTGCAGGAGCTTGAAATGGACGCTGCCGGATGGACGTCTAGCGACGCCGTCTACGATTCCTTCTTCAAGGCTGTAGGCGCTCCCGATTGGCACGGTCGAAGCTTGGATGCTTTGAACGACAGTATCGCAACGGGCGGGATTAACAAGGCCGAGGTACCCTACCGACTTGTCGTGAGAAATGCCTCAAAGGCGGGTGCAGAAGCGCGCAAGATGATTGATCGCTTTGCTGAACTGATTCAGGACATTCAGACTGATGGTTGCCCAGTTTCAATGACGGTCCTTCAGTGACTCGCGTTTCGATGTTAATCCCGCTAAACTGTCAAGCGTATGCCACGCACCGTGAAGCGGGCACTAGAAGCCGCCGTTCCCTATTTTCGTCCTGAGGCTCTGACGTTTCTGCGCAACCTTGCGAAGCACAATGATCGCGATTGGTTTGCGCCGCGGAAGGCTTTGTACGAATCGGAGTTGAAGGAGCCGATGCTTGCGATCATTCGCAAGATCACGGATGCGATGACTGAGTTTGCGCCGAATCACGTGCGGCCTGCTGAAAAGAGCTTGTTCAGGATTTATCGCGACACTCGTTTCAGCAACAACAAGCTGCCCTACAAAACGCATGTGGCGGCTTGGTGGTCGCACATGGGGATGGAAAAGACCTCGGGCGCTGGCTACTACTTTCACATCAGCCCGAAAGAAGTGATCATCGCCGCCGGGGCATACATGCCGGAGAAGGAACAGCTGGCGGCGATTCGGAATTGGCTGCTGGAAAATCATGTGGCCTTCAGAAGAATTCTGAACAAGCCGGCGGTGAAGAAGGCGTTCAGCGAGTTCGAGGGCGAGGCGCTCACACGGCCGCCGAAGGGCTTTCCGTGCGAGCATCCGGCGATGGATCTGATCAAGCAGAAGCAGTGGGGGCTGAGCACGACGCTGGATGCGAAGACAGCGCTCGATAAGAATTTTGCGCAGATGGTGATCAAGCATTTCAAGCTGCTCGCGCCGATGGTGGATGCGCTGAACACGCCCATCGCGGCGTCACTTGTGCCGCGGAAAAAGGTGCTGTTCGGGCTGCATTGAGGGGCTTTGCGGGATTGCGAAACGGCCCATTCGAGCGTATTTGACCCGCGTTGAGCCATAGAAACCGGTCGAAAATGGGCAAAAATGGCTGTTTTTCGGCAAAACAGGCATAAATCCCTAAGAAAATTGTGGAAAACACGAGTTTTTCCATTGACTTTGCCCAGCCCAAAGCCGCATTGTTACGAACGACGGGTTATCCGGACCCGCATGAATACAGGGGTTTCGTGCATCATGTTGCCTCGGTCGCACTCCCCCATGCGGTTCGCGAAAAGCGAAGGAAACCCAGGCAACAGAACCGGCCCCAAGGGGTCGCCTAGAAGGAGAAACTCGCATGGCTACTGGAATGACAAAGACCGCTTTGATCCGCCATATGGCTGACAAGCTTCAGATCACCAACAAGCAAGCCGCCGCTGGCCTGGACCTGCTGGCTGAGACCGCCATCAAGGAAACCAAGAAAAACGGCGTATTCGTAATCCCCGGCATTGGCCGCCTGGTTAAGGCAGAGCGCAAGGCTCGGATCGGCCGCAACCCACAAACCGGCGAGGCCATCAAGATCAAGGCAAAGACTGTGGTGAAGTTCCGCGTAGCCAAGGCTGCCAAGGACGTCATCGCCCCACCGAAGAAATAGCTTTCCGCATTACAGGTTCAGAAAAGGGGAGGAGCTTACAGCTCTTCCCCTTTTTGCTTTCCACTTTTCGTCTTCATGCATCTTGGGATTGGATTCGAGTCAGCGAGGTGCAGCGTCACTGCTCTTTCTCATAGTTGACAAGCACACCAGGCATTAGCGCGCGCACCACCAGTGAAAAGCCAAAGCACACGAGAATGACGCGAATCATCAGGCGATTGTCGTAGCTCCACGAAAACACGGCGAAGGCAGCAAAGATGCCAATTGGGGTCGTTTCCGTGAGCAGTGCGCGGAACCAATGCGGCTCGGCGCCGGCGGAGAGTAGCGAAGTACGCAGCCGTGGAAAGAAGCGCGGCACGGCTTGCAGATATTCACAATAAGGCTGGCCAAGTCGCGTGGTGAGAAACGCCTCTTCGCCCAGGGTGAGCCGCAACAAGAACAGCGTGAGCAGCGCCATGGAAACGAGCGCGCCAGTTGGCGGCATGAGAAAGGCCAAAGCGCCCACCA